>Ga0153922_1000154_pt1 | contig 27645 bp, 19 predicted proteins | sample TSNJ006MetaG_FD_104723 | JGI IMG/M metagenome (GOLD analysis project Ga0153922, IMG submission 104723) | Attine ant fungus gardens microbial communities from New Jersey, USA - TSNJ006 MetaG | ecosystem: Host-associated > Fungi > Mycelium > Unclassified | place: USA: New Jersey, Brendon T. Byrne... | reverse complement strand
TTTTCTGTGGATTTTGCATAACAAAATCCGCCACCTTTTTTTCTGCCGCAAATATTTCTTCATATTTTGCTTTTATAACATCAAGCACTTCCAAGTTTAATATATTATCTTTCTCCAATTTCTCCCACCTCTACAAAAAATCAGATTATTAAAAGTGACAAAGAGTTTTCATACGTTCCTCTAAATAAGGCTGAAGCTTAGACTGAGTATACTCCGGTAAATTGATAATCTTAACCGGGTCCGGATCATTTGCGCTTTCCAGCAAAAATGCCGCTACTGCATCATAATATTTACCCAGAAATTCCGTCCCAAGATTAAATTTATTGATCCCCTTTGAAAATGCTTCCAACAACTGTTCATCCGGTATGCCGCTGCCTCCGTGGAGTACCAGCGATACATCTGTAGCTGCATGGATCTCTTCCAAACGCTGAATGTCCAAATGCGGTGTCTCATTATATTCACCATGTGCATTTCCGATAGAAACCGCCAGTGAATTGACTCCTGTCTCCCGGCAGAATTTTTCAGCAGCATCTGCTTTTGTGTATAAATCTGCATTGGCATTATCACCATCTGCTGCCATTCCAACATGACCAATCTCGCCCTCTACACAAACTCCCAATTCATGTGCCTTAAGAACCACCTTCCTGGTCAGCTCAATATTGGCATCCAGATCATTCATCGAACCATCAATCATAATCGATTCAAATCCCGCACCTATAGTTGTCATAATAGCGTCATAACTAAAATCGTGATCCGCATGTAAGCCAATCGGCACTTTTACTTCTTTTGCCAACTCTTTTACCATGGCTGCATAATTAGCAAAACCTGTGGTATGCTGGACTGTAACATGTTCCGGATACAGCATTACCATTGCCGGTGTGTTGGTTGCCTCCGCAGCATATACAACCGACCGCGCCATTATATAATCCATACAGATGAATGCGATTACTGAAGTATTACTCTCTTTCGCCATCGTTAATATATTTTCCGTTTTCTCAAACATTATGTCTCCTCCTTCATATGATGTCTATTGTACTCTATTTTCTTTCAACAAGCCTGGCAAAAGTCCTCCGGCAAAAGCATCTCCCAACCCAACGACTGTTGGATTCTTCACATAGCTCAAATCTTTACAGGGAATGCAGCATATCTTATCTCCCAGTATCTCACCCATTCTTTCACAGAATACAGCACTGTCCGCTTTATCGGGTATGTCTTTTGTCTGCGCATAGTCTCCCGGCGTAAAGTCATCGCCCATCCGAAAACGTGTTGCTGACATCATGACTCCTCCATCTAAAGAGGTTCTCATAGAATCAGCATCCTCTCCATAGACTAATGCCCATGCCTCAGAATGAACCAGAATCTTCTTGATCCCAGTATTGTTATAAACATATTCCACGGCTTTCTTTACTGCCTCAGGGTCAAGTATATCAATAGCTGTTTCGATATACTGCTGCAATTCATCTTCGTTCATACTCAGCATATTGATTTGAGGTGCCAACTGCCGGTGAACATAATGACGAAATTCTTTTTTAATATAACATCCATCCTCCATAACTACAATTGCATCCCCAGGCAGATGGGATAACAACCGTTTCGTCTTCTCCATTCTATCCTTCAGTATCTCCGAATCAAGGATCTGTGTAAATGAACCCAACAGGAAAATCTCACATTCGCTGATCATTTTTCCATATTCTTCAACCAGAACCGGCATGTTAAGGCTATCTACATCACGTGAAATTAATATTCTGTTTTCTCTGGGAGTAACAAAGTCAATATCATTTGCCTGAATTCGCACTCCTCCTGAACATTGTAACACAACATGGGGAAATATCCTACTATAATCAGCACTCCCCCCCGGTAAAACCCGAACACTTGCAGGCATCAGCCGTTCTACATGCTTATTGTAGCAGCTTGTTTGCAGCATACTGGGATATCCCAGGCGATCAAGAACAATAGCCGCACGGGTAGGGGTTCCTCCCAGTGTCACCTCATACTCAAAATGATTTGCAAAGTCCACACACAGCTCTGATATATCAGGTATGATTTCGCAGCCAATACCAGCTTGTAAATGCGCAAGACTCACAAGCCAAATTGCGCGCTCTGAATCTACAGCCATATCCATTTTCAATTCATCTGCATGAATATTAAGTGCCTTAATCTGCGCTTCCACAACCTGTGTGCTCCATTCCAGTTCATAGTCTACACAGGTATGAAATCCCAGTGCAATTCTCTCCTTCATTCTATATCTCACTTTCTAATAAAGTGAAGCCTTTCCAGTTGCCCGGAACAGTTCGATCTTATCAAAAGCCACTTTTTTCATCGCCTCTACACATGCAGGCTGAATCATATTGGATTCACGAAGGGATGCATCCCGAAGAACCTCCCTCATCTTCTGATAGTAAACCACTTTCGTATCACTGGAAATGTTGATCTTATTAATACCATGCTCTACTGATTTTGCAATTTCCGAATCTTTGTTAGAGGATCCGCCGTGAAGTACAAGCGGTGCATCAACAATCTTTTTAATTTCATCTAAAATATCAATACGAAGTTCCGGCTTCTTATCTTTTGGATAGATACCATGACAAGTCCCAATTGCAATCGCCAGACAATCAATACCCGTTTTTTCAATGAAATCTTTCGCCTGTGCCGGATCTGTATATAAGATTTCATCTGGTGCTGTTGTTTCTACAGAGTCTGTATTGCCAATGGTTCCAAGTTCGCCTTCTACCGAAACATTTACTGCATGTGCAGCCTCACAAACCTTCCGGCAGGTTGCGACGTTGTTTTCATATGACTCGCCGGAGGCATCAATCATAACAGACGTAAATCCTGCGCGAATTGCTATGATCACCTGCTCAAAAGTTCCGCCGTGATCCAAATGAACAACTGCCGGTATAAAAGAATTATGAATTCTTTCGATAATCCCCTTAACCATCTCAGTCGTAATATGACTCAATTCATCCGGATGAATTGCAATGATCACAGGTGCATTTTTTTCTTCCGATGCATCCATAATGCCGTTAAACATATTGTAATCACTAATGTTAAAAGCAGGTACGGCAAAGTTGTGTTCATTAGCTACAGCAAGTAAATCTTTCATGTTCATTAACATAATATTTTCCTCTTTTCTTTCATTATATATTCATTCTCCATTAGCCCTTTACCCCACCGGAAGACATCCCGGCAATAAAATACTTCTGGAAAAAGATAAACAAAATCAATACCGGAACAGAGCCCAATACGCTCATCGCCATCATCTGGCTCCAATCATATGCATGCTGTCCCATTAATAAATTGATACCAATTGGCACCGTACGCATATCTGTTGTCTGTGTCAATGCCAGTGCAAACAAATACTCATTCCACGCCTGCATGAAAGTATACATTCCGACCGAGACCATACCCGGTATCGATACCGGTACTAATACTGACCAAAGCGCTTTCCATCTGGAGCCGCCATCAACCATAACCGCTTCATCCAGGTCTTTGGATAGGGTGTTGAAATAACCGGTCATCATCAAAATACAATACGGCAACGTGGTTACCAGATACGTAAGAATCAACGCAAAATATGTATTAAATAATTTCATTGCCACGATCAGTCCCATATATGGAATCAACAATACAATTGGGGGAATCGCCTGTACACTGACAATTAGTGAATTAAAAATCCCTTTCCCCGGAAAGTCAAATCTACTAAACGCATATGCTGCAAGTATTCCGACAAACAATGTCAATGCCACTACACAAACAGCTACGATATAACTATTAATAAAGAAGCGAACCTTTGTGGGATCGGTCAACACTGATATGTATGATGATAAGCTGGCTGTTTCACCAAAAAGTTTAGGCGGCCATGAGAAAACAGCCGAATTGCTTTTCAGTGAGGAAGAAAACATCCACAGGATTGGAAATCCCGCAAATATCCCCCCTATAATCAAAAGAATAGTAACTATGACCTTCGTCATTTTCTTATAACTTCCAACCATATCCTATTCCCTCACTTTCTTTTGCTGTTTTACATAGAAGATTGCTATGAATATACAAACGATAAGTAATACTGTTGCTGCTGTTGCTGCCATACTATAGTTCACTTTTTGGAACGCCAGCTTGTAAATATAAATACTCAACGTCTCTGTAGCATTTACCGGTCCGCCTCCGGTTAACATCCAAATAACGTTAAAGGATTGCAGCGTCCAGATAAAATCCAGCATTGCGATACTAATCAAAATAGGTTTCAATTGTGGAATGGTGATATATATAAGACTCTTTGTAGAAGTAGAACCATCAATAGCCGCACTTTCATACAAATCTTCCGAAATCCCCTGCAGACCTGCAAGAATACTGATCATATAGAATGGATAACCAGACCAGATATTAATAAAGCAAATAACTGCCAATGCTATGTCCTTATTACTCAGCCACTCTGTGTTTTTAGATATCTGTGGGAAAATCGACAAAATATAGTTCACAATACCAGACGGCTGTAACATTAATTTCCACAGAATTGCAACAACAGATGCTGTAAACACCCATGGCAGAATATAAACAACACGAGCAATCGTTTTTGTTCTGGTTGAAAAATATTTTGAATTCAGTAACATTGCAAAAATCATACCCAAAACTAAATGTGCAGCAACACTTACCAGCACAAAAACAATTGTATTAGTCACTGCATTCCAATACTGACTATCCGCAAATAATGTTTTATAATTATCCAGCCCCACGAAAGCTGGATTCTGTGAAACGACAGCCCTATCCACGAAAGAGTAACCAATCACCATGCAGATAGGTACTACCATGAAAACAATCATCAATATCAACGTCGGTGCAAGATATCTGTAAGGAGCAGTTTTCTTTCCTACTAATTTCAAAGTCGTTCCCTCCTAATAATCCGATTCGGTCTTAAGCCAAAACCATTTCTTAAAGAAGGGTTAAAGCTCTACCTTCGGTCCTTAACCCTTCTCTCATCAATTACATATAAATTCCTTACTTCCCTGCATCATCCAGGTAACCCTGCCAATTTGCAAGCATTGTATCACAATCCAAATCACCTTCGAGATATAATACAAGATCATTTGTCATCGACGTCATTACATCTGATGCTTGAGGAAGTCCAATGAATTCGTTGATAACATAATTTTCTTTGTAAACTTCATAGTATGACTGGAACTGTTCTGGTGCTTCACTATAATCCGGTTCAGCAACAGTACTGTTCGGGAATGCTGACATTGTAGCTGCCAATCCGGCAGATGCCGACCCATCTGTTCCATCCGCGCCGCCAAGCAGGAAATTGATAAAATCAGCCGCTTGTTCTTTATTCTCGCAAGAATCCGAAATACCTACAGCCCAGCTTGCATAGCAGATGCCGCTCTGATCTGTGAATCCATCTTTTACCGGAATCGTAGTAGCTTCAAAATAATATCTGTAAACTGACTCATCGTCGCTGCAGATGCTACCGTAAATGCACAATTGCCTGCTGCAAAGTTACTTGTCATTTCAGATTCTTCCAGTGTGCTCATCCCTGGGTATAAAGAACCTGCATCATAAAGTGATTTGAACATTTCTGCAAGAGAAGCCAAATCTTCGTTGCCTTCTGTTTTGTATGCACCACTGTCATCTTTCAGGCTGATTCCTGATCCCCATCCAGTTCCCATGAATACGTTCTGAATTCCGTTTGCATTAGTTGTTCCAAGATTTAATGCAAATGCAGAATATCCTGCATCGGTAATCTTTTTAGCTGCATCTTCCAATTCACTCCAGGTGGTTGGAATCGCTTCAACACCAGAAGCTTCCAGAATATCCATGTTGACGTACATCGGATACGCAAAGTTCAATATCGGAACAACATAACCGGTATCATCCACTCGCCAGATATCGCTTGCCAGGCTGCTGTCTACACCCGCTCCTTCAACATCAGTCAAAACACCCATATCAACAAACTCTGAGAGCCATGCACCGTCAACACTTATGATATCCGCAATCGTACCATTTGTTGCACCTGCTGTGATAGCCGTCTTAGTATCTGCCCAGGGTGCTGTTAACAGTTCAACTTTAACGCCGGTCGCTTCCTCGTATTTAGCGCAAATATCCTCCAAATAACCTTCTGGGAGTTCCGCGCCCCACCACTGTTGAAATTTCAAGGTTACATCACTGCCTGCCGTTTCAGTTGCCGCTGTGGTATCAGTACTGGTTTCCCCTGAGTCATTGCTTCCTCCGCATGCAACCAGTCCTGCCATCATAACTCCAATCAAACCAACCGCCAATACCTTTTTCATAAGAATACTTAACTTCATGCTTTTCCTCCTTTAATTTTTTAATTCGTGTATATGTAATGTAATTTTATTTTATCATCTTTTCCTAATTAGTCAATACATTAGTTTTATTTTATTATATTTTTGTTTATTTTTCACAAATTTATTTATTTTTTATTTGAGTAATAAAATTTTATTTCACAACCTCTTAATTTTTAGCGAACGCTGTACTAGGAGCTTGGGACACTGCAAAAACAGCACCTCCAAAGAAGTGCTGTACTTGCATTACAAAATCATCTTATACTATTTAAGGCTCTACTTCTGAATTTCTTATGAAAACGGCCACATCATTTTTTGTGCAGATTTCTTCTACCAGATATTTTTCCATAATATAACACAAAACAAGCATAACAAGATTAATCGCTTCTTCATTGCCGATTCCGTAATCCTTAAACTTTACTTTTCAGTAATAAACCCTTGTTGTAATAAAATTGGGTCGAGTAGACCTATCCCTTACGAGATAAGCCCCTCACAGAATCAGGCTCTTTTGAAATACCTAATTAGTTAGTTACAGAGATGTTTATGAATTACCAAACAAATCTCTAATCTCCTTCTCACTTAATTGGTACAAGAAATTCTCCCCGGGCTTAATGAGGTTCTCAAGTAAGTCCTTTTTTCTCTCCTTAAGCTTCGCTATCATTTCCTCAATGGTGCCTTCCGTCAACAGGTTGTAGACCTGAACTACGTTTTTCTGCCCAATCCTATGGGCTCTGTCACTTGCTTGCGTTTCCGTTGCCGGATTCCACCAGGGATCAAAATGTATCACGACGTCTGCTTTTGTCAGGTTCAGTCCGGTTCCGCCTGCTTTTAAAGAGATTAAAAACACCGCCTCCCGGTCATGGTTAAAATTATCAATTTCAATCATTCGTTCCTCCGGTTTCATGGTTCCATCAAGATAATAATAATTTAGATGATTTCTTTCCAGATTGTCCCTGATAATTTTAAGCATCTTTGTAAATTGGGAGAATAGCAGGATGCTGTGTCCGGCGCCGATGGATTGATGAATGATCTCCATTGCGAAATCAAGCTTCCCGCTCCCGGCGTCATAATCTTCAAGGAAGGTGCCGGGATGGGCGCATATCTGCCTAAGCCTTATTAATGCTGAAAATATTGCCATCTGATTTTTAGCAATTCCCGATTTGTCAATTTTAGGTATCAGTTCATTTTTAAACTCTTTATAGAAAGCAGCATACAGCTTTTTCTGCTCTTCCTTCATTTCAACAAAATAGTTAGTTTCAATCTTATCCGGCAGTTCCGTCAGCACCTCCTGCTTCATGCGCCGGATAATAAATGGCTTGATAATACCGGAGAGTTCTTCCGTTTTTTCTTTATTCTTTTCTCTTATAATAGGATCTTCATAGGTTTTTACAAAGCGGGCATAGTCAAATAACAGACCGGGCATGATAAAATCAAATATCGACCAAAGCTCTGACAGCCTGTTTTCAATAGGGGTTCCCGTCAGGGCAAAGGCACATTTTGCCGTGAGGCTTTTCACACTATGGGCGTTTAAGGTTGCCGGGTTTTTAATGTTCTGCGCCTCATCCAGAAAAATATATCGAAATTTCATGGTCTGATAGCTCTCAATATCATTTTTTAAGGAGCCATAAGAAGTAATAACCAAATCATATTCCCGGCACAAAGCAATCAGCGGATTCCTTTTATCCTTTGGTCCGGTAATCACCAGAACGTCCAGCTCCGGCGTAAACTTTTCGGCTTCCAGTTTCCAGTTATATACAACGGAGGTGGGCGCCACAACAATACATGGCAGCCGTCCTGCATTCTGCTTTCGTTTCTCACAAGCTATAAATGCCAATACCTGAAGCGTTTTTCCCAGACCCATATCGTCGGCTAAAATCCCGCCAAAGGAATACTCCGCCATCGTCAGAAGCCATTTCACACCGGTTTCCTGATAATTTCTCAAAACCCCGGTTAAATGTTCAGGAATCGTTATCTCCATCGTATCCGGATGGGAAATCTTTTTCATTAGGTACCCCAATTCGGAATCTACTGTCACATTGTCAACATTCTTTTCTTTCAGATAACGCTCGATATACATGCTGCGGTTTAATGGCATTTCGAAAATACCACCATTAATTTTGTCTTTATCAATATCCAGGCTATTGATTAAATCAACCAGTCTGCTGCTTTCGACACTGGCAAGATTTACGATGGAGCTATTTTTCAGCCGGTAGTATTTCTTGCCCTTTTTGATTGCCTCAAGCAACTCGGCCAATTCTTCATCCGTTACATTCTCAAGATTAATATTCATATGGATGACCGAACCATCCTCTGACAGAGAAAGGCCCAGGCTGTCAAGATTCTTTACATACAGTTTCTTAAAATCGACCGAATAATAGACTTCTGCCACTTTTTTTAATTCTGCCAGCCGATCCGTTAATAAAAACATGATCTGCTCTACATCATCAAGCAAAAACAGCCGCCCATATTCCCGGAAACCAAAGGATTTTAAGCGGGTCAATACTTTACTCTCCCGGTCAATCTCGCGGAAGCTTTTGTCAATACCATCATCATCCAGCGGATTTATAATTTTATCATCATAGCAAAACTCCATTTTGGATACAATGCCCTTTTCGGCAATATCGAAATAGACTTTTGTCAAAAGGCGGTCTGCCTCAATTTCTTTTTTGACCCGTTTGTCGATGGAAATCCCCAGGCTGCTGCTATATTTATCCAGAAAATTCTTCTGAAAAAAGCGTCTTTCCTCCGTACCAATCTGAAAGCAGACGATGTGCCCGCTATTTTTAAATGGGTACAAAACCTTAATAAACTCTATTTTTTCCACCGGAAGCTTTACAATCAGACTTCTGTCTCTAAAATAGAGATAGCGATAATTAATGACAAGAGGTTCAAAATCTCCATACTCCGTGTAATCCACGCTCATTAAATTGGCAGCGCCGCTTTTTTCAACCTTTATCTTGAAATGAATATCATTTTCAAAAGAAAGCCTGTCCGAATCCTTATGCAGCTTGATGTCTTTTATATCCTTCCAAATGAAATCCAAAAAGCGTTCGCTTTCGTCTTCCGCGAGCACGATTTCATGCTTATGCAATTTCTGCTCATAACCGCAAGGCGGTGTTTGCCGCTGCGTCGGATGATAGGTTCGCCGCATTTTTAAATGACACAAAAATTCCAGAAACCGCCTGTCGGCATCTTGAAAATACATTTTTTCCGGCTCAAAGATAAAGTTTTTACTAAAATGATACGGCCGCTGGTTCTCAAAGGATTCCAAAAAATGGTCAACGTCCTTAACCGGATACATTTTGTCAAATCCGGCAGCCAACCCGATTGTTAGAAAATTCCCTTCCAAAATCACCAGACAGACCTCTAAGCCAACCGGAATCTTTCCAAAGTCCGCATGCGCGCCTTTATAAAACGTCGTTTTACTAAAATCTACCGGTTTATTTTTAATCTTCATAACCTCACCCATTTCGCTGTTTATGCCCGCTCAAATCTTGATTTGTCCTCAATTTTAAACATTGATGCCGATAATACCTCATCTTCCTCGGTAAGAATGTCTTTTTTAATCGTCTTTAATTCAATATATTCATCTTCTCTTCCCACTTCACGTTCAATATTCAATGAATAGATCAAATTGAAGCGGTCATAAATCGCATGTCCCTTCACATCGGTCAGGCAGATCATCTGCGTATTATATTTTTTAGAAATCTCAAATAAAGGCTTTAAGAGATGTTCTGATGTAATGGGACCAAAAGGATTGTCCATAATCAATACTTTGCTGTCCATGCCGGCATTTAGCAGATTATCTCCCCTCATATAGGTTAAGAGAGAAATAAACACAACAAAGGCACTCACAAATAATTCTCCGCCGGAATTTTCCGATATCACCTGCCGCCAGCTCTTCTTTTTCAGTTTATTCGGTTCGATTTTCATTAAAGTAATCTCAATTTTATTAACACTGACAAAGCGATCAAACAGATTGTAGGTATTGATTTCGCTTGATAGGAGCGTATCCATTGGCTTTCCTTGTTTGTACAGGTCGGTACAATTTAAAATCGTGCTCTTTAGGTATTCTTTCAGTGACACACTTTCTAATGCATCTTTTTCCGGCAGACTAATCATCAGCATTTTGCAGCGCTTACCATCGAATTCAATCGTCGAATTTCTGTCGATATGATCCATCTCATCATATACGTTTTTCAGATAGCTCAATGTATTATCAATAATATACGTCTCCATATCATCCATTTTTTTCATATCGATGGCATGCTGCTCTAATTTCCGGTCAATTTGCAAAAATACTCTGTTAAATGCATTTAAAGCATGAGCCGGCTGGTATTTTCGCTCGCCGTTTAATATCGAACGAAACAGATTTTTAAACATCTCTGCTTTTGGGACAAATTCATTTTCAAGCTCATGATAATAAGACGCAATCTCATTCTTTTTATGATTCACAAGCACCGTACATTCTTTATAGTCTTTAATCAGCTGTAATACATATTCCTCCAGATTTCCTTCGATGTTTCCGGGTTCTGTGATTTGAGCCGCAAAATCACGATACTCCTCCAGTCCAAATTCGATTCGCGCTAAATTATTTTCCTGTTTCTTTACCTGCTGCATTTGCTTCTCAAGGTCTTTTTGCTTTGTTTGGCACAGGATTTTTTCTTTCTCAAAATCCAGCTTCTTAATTAATTCCCTTGGCAGCGGTTCCAAAAAGCCACAGCGTTCTTCTATCGTTCGCTTCCTGTAATCCAAATCGGAAGTCCGTTTGGCAATTTCAAACTGGATTTCATTTTTATTGGCATTAAGTTCCTCCAGTTTTTTATGGAGGATAGCGGATGCTTCCCGGATCTCTTCATGCTCAAATACACGGTACTCTTTCCCGATATAGGCATCTTCCGGGATGCCATAACCTGCCATTGCCGCTTGCTTCTCATCTCTTTGCCGCTTGTAATCGTCCAGAATTTCCTGCAGGGACTGGATTTTCCCGCCTATTTCAGAAGTATATACCGTCAGCTTCGCTTCCAGATTCTCTATTTCTTCGTCCAGCCATTTATTCCTGACGGTATGACTGCTCTTCGCATCGGCATATTTCCGCGATTGCAGCTGTTCCTTTTCCCGGGCAGATAAAAGATTGGAAATCCTTAAATTTTGATCTTCTATATTGCTTTTCGCTCTTGTTATGTCAACTTCTGCTATTTTAAGAGTAGCGGAAGCATTCTTTAAAACCGCTTCTTTTTGATTCTTCTCCTTTAAATCAAGAGAATACTGCCCGCATTTTTTGATAAATCCTAAGATATCTTCTCTTTTTCTGTCAAATTTATCTTTCTTAGTTTCGATACTGCTCTGCAATAATAAATCATCTGTATCAGTCTTCTTAAGCGCAAGGATTTCCTCCTCGCAGGCGGTGATTTTTAATGAACAGACTTCCCATTTCCCCGTGACCGTCTTAATTTCTTCCTGAAGGGTATGTGCTTCCTGCCTGGTAAACGAGAAATTTTCGATTCTAAAAATATCCGCTGTCATGTGCCCTAATGATTCCTGTGCGCTTGCCATAACGGTCATATTCTTATTGATTTTTAATGTTATTTCATCACATATTTCTTTTAAATAATTTTTGTTCAGCACTCTGTCATCAAAGGGAATCAGGAAATTCATATCGTCCATGGCATAAACCTGATTTTGTCCTTTAACAGCAAACACTTTCTCCAGTTTCTCTCTTTCGATAAGAGGAATGACCGGAGACAGCATTCCGTTAAATTCCGTCTCTTTTATGATTTCAAAGTCTTTTCGCGATACAATCAGGGCATATGGTAAAAACGGATTATTTCTAACCATTCGAAGCTTTGCCTTTTTATTGTCCGGCAGGTTTCTCAGCCAGTCGTGTCCGAATTCCACAAAAATATTTTTGTCGTCAAAGATTTGCTTTAACTCCTCCGATAGCTCAAATGTTTTGCCTGATTCATACTGTTTCAGCCGTTTTTTATGGATGGAGTTTTCCAGATTTAAATCGTTGATTAGTTTTTGATACTTTTCTTTCTCTGCCTGCAGCGAAATCAATGATTTTTCTTTGTCAAATACCCATTCTTCGCTTAATTGATGGGAGCGGAGGATTTTTGTAATCCCTTGTTTTTCCTCTTGGAATAACCGGTATGCTGACTCTTTTTTATTTTTTTCAATTGCCAGCGCGGGGAATTCGTCTCTTAACTCCTGGCATTCCTTTTCTAAACGCAGAAGCTCATTTTTGCTTGCAAGCCTTTTTTCTCTGATTGCTTGCAAGCTTTGCCGGATATCCGCTTCTTCCTGATTCATTTCATTTTCCAATATATCCAGAGTATCCTTACCGTACTCACCGGTATCCATATTCTTAACCGGTTTAAAATCAGGGTATGCCGCTTTAAGCGCTGCCTCGGATTCATCAAAGAGGCTGATGCGGCCTCTGATACGAATCAACTGTTCGCTCAATGATGAGATTTCCTGATTTGCTTTTGTAAATGCATTCTGATATGCCGCTAATTTACTTCTTGTATCTGATAACTGCGTTTTTTCATCATTAAGCGCTGCCTCCAGATGAAGTATCCTGTCCTTATATTTTACCTTAAGCGCATAGCGAATATCATCGGCAATATGTTTTACGTCCTCCTGCTGCAGCGTCTCCTTTTCCAATTCGGATTCAAGCCTTGCGATTCTGGCATTCAGACCGATTAATTCATCTTTTAATTTCGTACATAACAGCAGCCTTTCCCGATATTGCAGCTCGCCTAATTCTGCTTTTGCGCCTTCTATTTGCTCCAAAAGCCGGGAATCTCTTTCCTGCAGCTTACGCAAATCATCTTCGATTACGTAATATTCATGTGACAGATTTTGATAAGTCAGTTCCTTTAACGAACCCTCTGCCTGCCTGATGCGATCCATAATTTCATCTTTTTCTAAGGTGAGTTTTTTTAGGCGGTCCTGAGTATACCGATAGGCATTTCCCAAATCCGCTTCATTTTGCTCTGATTTTGTGAGTAAGTCTTGATGTTCTTTAAGACTTGATAGAAGCAGTGCCGATTTTCTTCTGAAATCTTCAAATATTTCACGTTCTGCAAGCATATCTTCATTTTTCACAAGCTGCCCGGCATGATTTTTAATCAGCTCTCTGATATTCTCCACAAGATCCCCGGATTTATTCAATTGTTCCTCGATGGTCGGAATAAACCATTTTTTAATCAGGGCTTTATTGGTTTTGCAGTCGTTAAAAAAAGAATTCAGTCCGGCCTCCGACTCGTTAATTTTAACCATTAAGTTCTTCCATTCGGAGGGATTGATTTTATATTCGGCAAGCCTTCTTTCATACTCTTTTTTGTCATCTGCCGTATTCCAGCGAAAGACCCATACGTCATTTCCTTCTTTCTCCGCATCTGACAGATTTCTTACTACCCTGTCAAAGTCAATCAGCTTTACAATGCCTTTTTCCTCATTGGTAAGTTCAATGTTTTTAATATCATAATTGCTTCCCCGCTCATATTCGGAAATAAATGTCACAACCTTGATATTGGTCTCATCTTCCAGACTTTTCCCGATGATTCTTTTGATTCCAATTCCGGTCAGCACTCTTGTCGACCGGTCGTCTAAAATCCATTCAATCATAAAATAGGCCGGCGCCTTGGCATTCATAAAGTAGCTTTTAAAGATTCGGTCCTTGAGCTTTTGCTTTGGAATGATGGGCTGCATCATCATTTGGACAAGTACGGTTTTACCCCCTCCGTTCTGAAGATTTAACAGGGTGTCTTCGCCATTATAAAAGTCCAGGGTCTGGTCATAAATATGTCGGTTTTCATTGTATGTGAAATTTACAAATCGTACTTTTGCTATCTTTGGCACTTTACACTACTCCTACTCGTTTAACAATTTTTCTATCATTTCCAGCCGGTCCAGCTGCAAAAAATGATAGGTCATCAGGTGTGTCATTTTATTGGTGGGTCTGATATCCTCCTCTAGCGCATCGTAAATCAATAAATCATGCTTTGCTAAAAAGCTGCAGACACTGCGGATGTAGCCGTATTTGGTTTTTCGCCTGCCCGCTTCATCAATCTGGAGCGCACGCCAATGCTCAAACATCGCCGTGATATTGAAGCGGGCTTCCTCCTGCTCACGTTCGATGTTCTTCTTGCCGTTTGCAAAATTAAGCCTTTCGGTAACAATCTCTTCAAGCTCCCCCAGTCTGATAAAATCCCTGGACTTCACAAAATTTCCTCTGCCGCTGTAAAACACCGTAATCAAGATGGTTATAATATACTGGGATAAGTAGAAATCAATCTTCCTGGCATCATAACTGATAACCTTTTGTAAATCCATATCCTTGATTCCGATTACATCATTGTCTTCACCCGGAATCAGGTATACGACCTGATTGTATTTTTCTATGGTAACATCACTTTCTTTCGCCATGATTTCCAATAGGTTTCTGACTTCACTGTCCGAATAATCCAGATAGAGCTCTTTATTCTTATCAATCGTCAATTCTCCGTCTTTCAAGAGAAAATAGTAAATCCGCATTGCTTTTTCCAGGTTTAATTCATTCAATTTCTTCCACCTCGATCTTAAACATTATATCCGGACAGCTTAGACCCGGCACCCCAAAAGTTGCGGCGCTGTCATCATCTTCCGGTTCTGTCTCTGTCGTTCTTTCCGGTATGAATACCGTTTTATTTCTTGCCAGAGAAATTTTCATCCCGGAAATCGCATGATAATTACTCTCCCTGTCCAATAGCGCAAGCACACAATACTTAATATCAAATTCCTCCGAAGGATGAAAAACAGTTTTGGCTTTCTGTTCCTTAATTGCCTTGAAATCTATCCTTTTAATGCTGCTAAGCGTAAGCAAAACGCTTGTTAACAGCTTAAGATCAGGAACCAGCTTATCATACTCTTCCTGAGAATCAAGAATAAGTCTGGATAATAAAATCTCTTTATCCGGGCTTATCAGCGCATACTTACAGATTGTCTCGAAAATATTAAGATATTGTTCATTAAATCTTCGTATTTTAATATCACTTTCACTTTCCAATTGGTTAAAATAGCGTTCGGACATCAGTATATTGCTGCCTTCGTTCCCCCCATCGGCGGTGGTTATACGCTGTTCTTTCAGTGCCATTTTAAGATTAAAAAATTTATTTAACCCCGGTTTGAATAAGGGCCTAAGTATTTTAATCAGGGGATATGCCAAATCCGGATTCTCCTCCATTCTTTTTGTAACCGCCTCCTCAAAATCCAGCCTGTTTTCAAAGCCCACGTAAAGGATATTATCAATCGCCTCATTATAAACTTTTTGCAGCTCCTGCTGTTTTAATAAGAGATTAGACTGCTCGTTGATGATAAACTTCAGCCTGTTTTTTATGTAGGAAACATTGCTTATCTCTTTCTTAAAAGCTTCCATATCAAGCCTTGTCCGGTCACTGTCCATCATGGCATCTTCGGCTCTACTGATTAACTGGTAGAGGCTGTCATAACCTTCCTTTTGTTCGTCAATGGAAGCAAAGGTGGCATTGTATATTTTTTCATACTCCTCTATTCCGGCGCTGCCAATATCTTCTTTCACTTTTTTGATAAAGTAATTAATCCGCTGTATTTGTGTTTTACTGATGTTATATAAGCTGTCTACATTATTTCTCGCCGCGCCAAAATTTTTCTTTTTAATAGACAGACTTAGCTTGAATTGCTCAATGGAAACCTGCATCGCATCTTCAATTTCCAGAGTATTAAACATAAACTTGTACCCTTGGGGGGTCATGTAATAAGAATAAATGCCTTCCTTATCGAAAGATACTCTTTTATCATCAATTAATTTGACATTGATGCTCTCCTGGGTCTCGGTTTCAAAATTATAGGTGTGAAAGTAATGAGGAATTCCATTATTTTGCAGGCATTCCTTGATAAGAATATCGGCAATGTTCAGATATTCTTCATCCGGTATATTTTTCTTTAGGTACGTGGTATCAAGTTTTCTTATGAAAACGGCCACATCATTTTTTGTACAGATTTCTTCTACCAGTGATTTTTCCATAATATAGCACAAAACAAGCATAACAAGATTAATCGCTTCCTCATTGCCGATTCCGTAATCCTTAAACTTTACTTTTCGGGAAACCCTTGTGGTGATAAAATCTACAATTGCAACAATTTCAATACGTTTATGAAAATTTTTTAAAAATTCGTATGTCATTTCTTCCTCATCTTAAACCTAATGTTTAGCTTTCTAATCGATATTGCTCATAAGGATGATTATAACATGTCCATTGTAATTTCTCAATGACCTTTCTCACAGTTTTCACAGGTAAAGGGCTTACGGCAATGAAAGAACCTTTTTTCGAAGCTTCTCTATAACGCCGCGAATGGTCAGATAGGAGACCTCTTCCGGCAGCTGTTCTTTAATTGTCCTTAGTTTCCCATCCCAGCTATCTGCCACAAGACACTTTATAATATCAAGCTCATAACTCTTTTGTACCAATTGATTGACATCTATTTCGCAACCTTCTCGATATGCTTTGAGAAGATTGTTTTCAACTGTCCGATTTTGGACTTCTTCCAATTCGGCAATTTCTTCTATCGTTTTCCCTTCTTGAAATAGCTGAAAATATTCCTTATAAACAGGTTCCTTATCAGATTTATCGCCAATTGCACTTCCCGGCCGGGAACTCTCTGACGGCACAGACACCTGCTCATTTTTCCGATTACTTTCATAGCGTCTTAAAACTTCTAAAAAAGTCTCCCCATATTTATTCTTCCGGTTCTCTCCCACTCCCTTAATACCAGAAAACTCTTCCATAGTAAGGGGAATCACCCGGCACATTTCCATCAACGTACTGTCGTGAAAAATCACATATGGAGGATAACCTTCCCGTAGTGCAATCTCCTTCCTTAATTGCTTTAACTCAGCTAATAACGGGGTGTCCGCCGCTGCCTTCTGACTCTTCTTAGGAATTTGCATGGTAACCGTTCCCTGGTTTTTCAGCAAAGGAACTGAGCGCTCAGTCAATTTTAATATTGGGTATTGCTCTTCTGTTTTATGGATATACCCCTCTGCAATCAGCTTATTCATCAAAAGGTCAATCTCGGATTTAGAATACTTTTCCATCAGCCCATAGGTTTTTAACTTATTCAGTCCAAATCCCAGAATCTTTTTATTCTTTGAGCCCCGTATCGTATCGACAATGATACCGCGTCCAAATCGCTGTCCGGAACGATTGATACAAGATAAGATTATCTGTGACTCTAAAGTTACATCCTTTGACTCGGTTTCATTGTTGCAGACACTGCAGTTCCCGCAATGATCCGGTGCCAAATCATCACCAAAATAGGATAGCATGTATTTTCTGAGGCAGACAGACGTATGGCAATAACTCTCCATACTTTGAAGCTTCTTATACTCGTGTGCCTTCTGCTGCGCCGAAAGATTTCCTTCGTCAATGAAATATTTTTGCACGGCTGTATCACCTGCTGAATATAAGAGGATACATACACTTGGCAAGCCATCTCTGCCGGCTCTGCCGGCTTCCTGATAATAGGATTCTATATCTTTCGGCATATTATAATGGATGACATATCTTACATTTGATTTATCAATACCCATGCCAAAGGCATTTGTTGCTACCATCACAGGAACATTATCATAAATAAAATCTTCCTGTGCCTGATTTCTCTGTATATCCGGTAACCCGGCATGATAAACCGCACTGCGAATTCCTGATTTTGAAAGCATATTCTGTAGTCTCTCGGCTTCCTTACGGGTGGCGGTATAAATAATCCCCGTATCATCAGCATGCTCCTTGATAAATCCCTTTACAAACTGATCCTTATCCACATGAACCAGTACCTTAAATTCCAGATTCGGCCGGTCAAATCCTGTCATAAAGCAATTGGGGTTTTCAAGCTCCAGCACTTGCTTGATATCTTCTTTCACCGTCTCGGTAGCTGTTGCCGTAAAAGCGGCAACTGTAGGCCGGATACGCAGCTGTCTGATAAAGCCGGCAATCCTTGTGTAGCTTGGCCGAAAATCATGACCCCAGCGTGATACACAATGTGCTTCATCAATAACCACCTGCAAACAAGGTGACTCCAAAGCATTCACCGCACCAATAAACCCTTCTGTCTCCAGACGTTCGGGTGCCACATAGATAATCTTATATTGATTTTCATAGATCCCATGAAGACGCTCCCGAAACTGTGCAGCAGTCAATGAACTATTAATATAGGTTGCCGGCACTCCGATATTCTCCAGATAATCTACCTGATCCTTCATTAATGAGATTAACGGTGATATTACAATTGTTGTGCCTTCACTTAATAGTCCGGGAATCTGAAAGCAAAGTGACTTTCCGGCTCCGGTAGGCATAATCGCCATGGTATCATGCTTATTTAAGATGCTGAGGATAATCTCTTTCTGATATTCTCGAAATTCGTCATAACCAAAATATTCTTTTAGTACTTTATATATTTTTTGAATCATCTGTTTCCTTCCTATGTGAAATTGTCTTAAAATAGCGCATTTTTATTCTATCATATCTATCAACTTCTGACTATTCAAAAAAGTTGCTTAGTTATTCCTTTCCTCACTACAATATAGTATAATATAAACATATTAATTAACGAGGTTTTCAATACGTCCTTTCTAATCTAATTTCAGTTTAAAAAGTTTACACTCACAATGCAATATCAAAGTAAAAGTAAATTGGCGGAGGAATCAAATGAAAGAAAGAATCATTGAAATGATCAAGCAGGCTACAAAGTCCTTGGATTGGAATAAAATGGATGAGGTCACCGCCTTAAGTATCAGCACGCCTCTGGGACTTAGTCGGAATGTGGTCAGTCAGTATCTAAATGAGTTGGTAAAGGATGGGGTGCTGATCAAAATAAAGTCACGCCCGGTCTATTTCCTCCATCAAGCCCAGATGGAAGAGGATTGGGGTGTACAGCTGCCGAATCGAAGCTTCAAAAGTGTGGCTGATATTCGGAATAGCCTGCAATCTAGCACTGATGTCTCGACCGTATCAACAAAAGAAATCGGTTTTGATGACCTAATCGGCGCAAATGGCAGTCTTAGTTATTGCCTGGAGCAGTGCAAATCAGCGGTAGTCTACCCCGGAGGTGGACTGCCGTTACTGTTGTACGGTCCCACCGGTACGGGCAAAAGTATGTTTGCCCGCATGATGTACCAATACGGCATAGCCAAAGGGACTCTAAGCGCCGACGCACCTTTTGTTACTCTAAACTGTTCTGAGTATGCGAATAATCCGGAGTTGGTGACCGCTAACTTGTTTGGTCATGTCAAAGGAGCATACACCGGTGCAGTCAAGGACAGTCAGGGATTGATAGCCGCAGCAAACGGTGGGATGTTGTTTTTAGATGAGATTCATTGTCTGCGGGCCGAATGCCAGGAAAAGCTCTTTCTGTTTATGGATCAGGGAATCTATCATCCCTTGGGGGACAATGATCATTGGCAGACTTCTTCCGTGCGGTTGGTATTTGCTACCACCGAAAGTCCTGAGGAGGTGCTGTTGCGTACGCTTCTTCGCCGAATCCCGATTGTCGTCCATCTGCCCGCACTAAATGAACGTCCCCGCGCTGAAAAGCATAAGCTAATATGCTTTTTATTCCGAGAGGAAATGGAGCATACGGGTCACCGCATCTCTATCAGCAACGCAGTGTATTCGCAGCTGATGGAATATGTCTTCAAGGGGAACATCGGCGACCTGAAGAACTGCATAAAAGCATGCTGTGCCAATGCTTTTTTGACAGGCGGCCGGGATAGTGAACGGTTGGATATTACCATGCCCAACCTGCCGGGATATATCATGCACTCCATATCCTCTGACAATCAGTATAAGGAAGATGACAATAAAGTTTACTCCATTGATGAGCTTACGACAGGCGCAGAGGGCAATCGCACCTTATCTTTTTGCCGAAAGCTAGTACATTTGTATAGTCAATCTATGCAAAAAAGTGAGCCATTTGATGAAATGCTGCACATGTTGTTGGGTACTGCAATAGAGCACATGGATATTATCGCCAGTGACGGGCATACCGCCCGCAACTCAAAGCAGCATTTATTTACTGCGACTTTTGAAGGTATTGCCTGGACGGTTACCGGTAAATACATGCTGGCACCTCGCAGCGACATGATGACTTCCTTTGCGATATATTTATATGACCTATATTGCAACAGCACCGCTTATAAACGCTTAGAAAACCGGGAAGAGGGGAATGTAACAATGTTTGCTCATACCTTGGCAACAAAACTACCCAAAGAGTATAACGCCGCCCGGGAGATGATCGAACTGTTACAAAACCAATTAAATCTGGAAACAGGGATGCTGACGGTTATTGTACTGGCACTTGTTATCCGTTCCGGAAGCCGAGAAGCAAAACTCAGTCGAAGTATCGGCATAATCATATGCCATGGCCGCTCTACCGCAAGCAGCATGGCATCTGCCGCTAACAACATTTTGGGAAACTATGTTTTTGATGCCGTGGATATCCACCCGGGCGCCGCTGAAGAAGCATTAACGCAACTAAAGGAAAAACTGCGTGTGATGCAAGGCTTTGAGAGGTTGCTATTGTTAGTAGATATAGATTTGTCGGAAGATATAATCCGTGACCTAACTTGCTTGAATCAAGTAGAAATAGCTATTATCAACAATGTCTCGACAAGCTTAACTCTGGGCATAGGCGAGAGGCTAATGCAGGAGCAGAATCTGGATACACTGTTGCGAAACATTTGTGACGACTACAAGCCCATATGGAAAATGGTCAATAACCGATGCAAGCAAGACGTAGTGCTGACTGTCTGTGCCACCGGAATTGGTGCCGCTTTCAAAATAGGTGAACTCTTTACGGATAGCTTGCCTGAAAAACTCACGCTGAAAGTTATTCCTTGCGATTATGAAATTTTACGGGTGGACGGCCGAAACGCACCTGTCTTTGCAAAGTATAATGTTCAGTTTATCATCGGCACTTTGGATCCCCAGGTGGAAGAAGTTCCTTTTATCTCCCTTGATGATTTGAGTACCAGCTATGACACCGGTGCCGCCATCAAACTACTCAGCCCATATCTGAATCATGACGGAATTCGGCAGTTCGAGCAGAATATTCTAAAGTCTTTTTCATTACAAAACCTGTGCCGTTATTTGACTATTCTCAACCCGGACAGAGTATTAGGGTTTGTGGACGAAGCGGTAAAGTGTCTGCAAGAGGAATTGGGCATCCATTTGCAAGGAAGTACCATGGCCGGACTATATCTGCATATTGGCTGCCTTGTGGAGAGGTTGATAATGCAGGATGATACCCTGGAATTATCTGATTCAGACAGATTCTTGGATACAAATAGAGATTTCGCCAGATGCGTCAAAAACAGCTTCTTAGAACTGGAAAAATACTATTCTGTCGAAATTCCATTAGGAGAGATAAAATATATCTACGATTATATCTATGCAGACAGTCGCTAATATATCTGTAATACTGCACAAACACAATAAAAAATTAGGCCGGTTTGCTTGAAAAAAGCGATTCATTCGCTGAATTTCATGTCTAACTGGCTTTTTATTAATTATGTATACAGATTGTTGGCATGGAAATTGCTGTTTTAAATAATCAACAGAATGCAAAGCTTGAAGCTTTGTCAAGGAGGTGAGTACTATTTTCAATATTTTGATCATTTCCCATGGAACCATAGCCCAAGGCTATGTTGATGCCCTGTCTGTAATCACCGGAGAAGTACCGGAGGGAATAGAGGCCTGCTCTATGGGGGAAGGAGAATCCCGCAGCGATCTGATTCAGCATATCAATGAAAGTATGATTCGGCTGAAATGTTCGGATGGCGTACTGATTTTTGCCGATATGTTTGGTGGTACGCCCTGTAACGTTGTGGTGTCGGAGCTTCTGGATCAAAACAGTAATTTGTATCTGTTAGCCGGCATTAACTTGTCCATGCTGCTCACAGCCGCTGGAAAACGAGAAGATGACTTGGCACAGGTTGCCAGGGAAGCCTATGAGGCGGCCACTATAGGTATTGTTGATGTCAATAGTCGTATTTCTGAAGCGGCACCGGCAGTGGACAATGAATAAGAAAGGGGGAATCATTCGCACATTTGGCTGCGGTCATTCGCACTTGATTTCCGAGGATGTCTTTTGGATGTCTGCCACTCTGGCAAATGTTCAAGCCATCGTAGAGTGTTCTGTCAGCGGACAGATGGAGATTACCAAGAGCAGCAAGCTGGAGTCATTAGAAGGATACGGACAGATTTTGTTTGCCTATCACCGCATTGCAAATCCCGACGTGGTTATATACATATCTAACTCTGGCAACAATGCGGTCACGATTGACTTTGCAAAGGCGGCAAAAGAGGCAGGAATACCGGTTATTGCTATTACAAATGTCCGCTATTCCGAATATCTTAAAAAAGAACACTCGGAGGGCATAAATCTTAAGGATGTAGCGGATGTGGTCATAGACAATTGCTCTGAAATTGGGGATGCCTGTGTGGATATTGATAATTTTGATGTAAAGGTTGGTTCTTCTTCCACTATCCCCGGTGTTTTCATCCAGACCTCGCTAATGGTACAGACGACAGAGTTGCTGGTGGAACGGGGCATCAATCCGGATGTCTACTACAACGGGCATTTAGCAAGCAACAGTGAAGACGTCCGTATCCACAATGACCACATCATGAACAAATATTACTATAAAATACGAAATTTATAACGACAACGAAGTATTTTAATTTTAAAGGAGGTTGATTTTTGTGCAAATCGCATTATGGCAAGTACTAGCACTTTCCCTGTATGCATTTCTTGCAATTAATGACATTATCCATATGGACTTGGGACTCAACAGGCCGCTGTTCGCCGGATTTTTTGCCGGCTTGGTGATGGGTGATATAGGACTGGGGCTGGCAATTGGTGCGACGCTTCAACTAATGGTTCTAGGAGTTGCAACCTTTGGCGGTTCCTCCATGCCCGATTTTATGTCCGCCGCTTTGATTGGTACAGCACTCAGCGTTATTGCGAATGAGGGTATGGAATTTGGCATCGGTCTGGCCGTTCCGGTTGGTATGTTGCTGATCCAACTGGACGTATTTGCCCGCTTCATCAATACTTTTATCCAGCACAGGGCTGACGCCTATACAGAAAAGTGTGAATTGAAAAAGATAGAGCGTATCCATTTGCTCGGACTATTCACATGGGGCTTGTCACGGGCATTGCCGGTGGCAATATGTCTAATATTTGGCAACGAGATCACGCAGACATTAACCAACATTATGCCTGCGTGGCTGATGAGTGGACTGAAGGTGGCCGGAGGACTGCTCCCCGCAGTGGGAATTGCGATCCTGCTTAAATACCTGCCTACAAAAAAGTATATCCCATATATGCTTTTTGGCTTTTTGTTGGCTGCCTATCTGAAGATTCCTATGCTCGGCATAGCGATTGCCGGTGTGGCATTCGCAATCCTGGTATTTGGACGCTCCGGCAAACAAGCAGCCGTTGTGGGCAGCTTAGCTAACGAAGGAGGTATGGATGAAGATGAGTGATAAAATTACATCTAAGGATTTGCGTAAGGTGCGTTACCGCTGGCTGTTATTTGGCGAAGCTTCGTGGAACTATGAAAAAATGCAGGGACTGGGATATTGCTATTCGATGATTCCGGTGCTGAAAAAGCTTTATACCAACAAAGAAGATATGAAGATAGCACTTAAAACCCATAACCAGTTTTTCAATTGTCATCAGGAATTCACTGAGATTATCCTCGGAGCTGACATTGCTATGGAGGAAAAAAATGGTATTGAATCCATGGAGGCAGTTTCTGCTGTAAAAACCGGACTTATGGGTCCGCTAGCCGGCATCGGTGACACACTATTCGGTGTTATTGCCAACACTATCATATTTTCTATCGGCTCTTACATGGCACTACAGGGCAATCCTCTTGGTATCTGGATTAATCTTATTTGGGCCGCCTTTCGTATTGTTCTGCGCGGTTGGTTTTTAAAAACTGGTTACCGGGAGGGCACCAAAATTGTCACATCCATGGGCGCTACTCTCAATCGGATTACCGAAGCGGCCAGTGTATTGGGGTTAACCGTGGTTGGCGCACTAATACCCTCAGTTATCAGGGCTAATATTCCACTTGTGTTTGAAGCCGGGGAAGTCACAATGGAACTACAAAGTGTCATAGATCAAATGATGCCGGCACTAATCCCTGTGCTTTTGGTGGTATTGGTGTACTGGCTTTTAGGAAGAAAAGGTATGTCCTCGTCAAAAGCGATTCTAATAGTCATTGCCATTTCGTTGGTTTTAGGCGGATTTGGAATATTGGGTTAAATCTTTGTATAATAAAAGGAGTTGGGAAAACAAATTATGAGTAGTAACGGAATTATTCATGTCCGGATTGACGACAGGTTAATACACGGGCAGGTGGCGGTTTTCTGGTGCAATGCTGTGAATGCCACCAGAATTATGGTAGCAAATGATGATGTAGCTGCTAACGAGCTCCAAAAATCAGCACTGCGGCTTGTGGTCCCTGCCGGACTCAGCTCATCTCTTATTTCAGTGGATACAGCCATTGCCAACATCTGTGCCGGAAAATATATCGGGCAAAAGGTTATTTTGGTACTCAAAAGTCCGTTGGATGCCGTGCGGATGTTGCGAGGTGGTGTGGAGCTTGGAATTGTCAATTCTGGTAATTTATCCGTCAGGGAAGGAACTGTTAACCTCAAAAAGAATATCAATGTTACCACTGCGGAACTAGAAGCATTTAAACAATTGCATGCCGCAGGGATTAAGCTGACAGCCAAGCTAGTACCGGACAATGCAGAGGATGATCTGATGGATTACATAAAAAAACTGGAGTAAAATAACAGGAGGCACAGATGGGATACGAAAAATTTATGCAAGTACTAGATGGTATGGTGGGAGAAATAATTAGTACACAAGGCGACAATATCCGTGCGGCGGCCAATCTGGTCTGCCAGTCAATTATGAAGGGCGGAATTTTACAGGCTTTTGGCAGTGGACACTCTTATGCGACGGCTCTGGAAATATGTGGCCGGGCAGGGGCACTTATTCCCGCTAAGGCAATGGAGGAGCCAGCTCACGGTGATTATGAAACAATAGAAGGTGTTGGCAGAGAATATATAAAAAAATCTGATATACGCCCGGAGGACATTGTGGTAATTATCTCTAATTCCGGCCGCAACCCGCTGCCAATTGAGGTGGCGGCGTACACAAGGGAAAAGGGCGCAAAAATTATTGTCGTCACCTCATTAAATGTATCCAAAAGTTTGACGTCTCGTCATTCTTCGGGTAAACTGCTGTATGAATATGCTGATGTAGTGCTTGATAACCGCGGTGTTTATGGTGATGCGGCAGTACAGCTGGAAGGGTTACCACAAAAAATCTGCGCAACTTCATCAATCACCGGATCAATTCTTGTGGACTGTATGATGTGTGAAGCTATTGAGAAGATGGTGTCTGACGGTTATCTGCCGCCGATATACACCAGCCTCAATGTAGACGGTGGGTCTGATGCCAATCAGTACCATATTGAGCAGTATGCACAACGAATTTATCATAAATAAATGGAGGAGCTCTGACTATGTATCAATTCGACAAGGCTGCCGACCGGCGCAGTACTAGCTGCACTAAATGGGATCGTTATAAAGCTCGCTATGATTTGGATAACGTGATTCCGCTATGGGTGGCAGATATGGATTTTGACTGTGGAGACTTTATTACCAATGCTCTACAACTAAGAACTGCGCATCCAATTTTTGGATACACCGACCCCTCCCCGGAAGTATTTGAGGCTATTGCAGCCTGGAACCAGCGCCGCTATGACTGTCAGGTAAAACCGGAGCAGATTTGCATGTCTACCGGTGTAGTTTATTCTATCGCAACGGCTGTTCAATTTTTTGTTGAAAAAAGCGAAAAGATTCTGGTACAGCCACCGGTGTATCCACCTTTTTTCAATACTCCTGCAGCCATGGGGCGAACAGTGGTAGAGAATCCGCTGGTACGGGACAATACCGGAAAGTGGCATTTCGATTATGAGGGATTAAGGGTACTGTTGCAAAAAGACAGCTCTATCCATATGCTAATACTGTGCAATCCACACAATCCGGTGGGACGTTGCTGGGCCAGGGATGAGTTATCCTGTTTGCTCACCATTTGCGCCGAGCATGATGTTATGGTATTGTCCGATGAAATTCATGCAGATTTGGTGTTACCGGGTCATCGGCACTGTTCAGTACTTAATTTGGATTCGATGTTGCTCAAAAACACCGTGGTGTGCGCTTCTCCTACCAAACCTTTCAATCTGGCGGGACTTAAAGTGTCATATATAGTAGTGCCGAATCCGGAGCAAAAAAAACAGTGGGAGGCAGCGCTCAAGCTGACCGGCACCTCCAGTATTAATATCTACGGCCTTGTGGCGCTAGAAGCTGCCTATACCCACGGCGACAGTTGGCTGGAGCAGTGCGTCGACTATATCGATAAAAACCTTGATTTTGTAGGCAAGTTTGTGAACTTGCATTTGCCAAAGGTGCATTATCAAAAGCCGGAAGCTACCTATTTGGCTTGGCTGGACTTTGGCGAAGCCAGAGTGGGAGCGAACTTCAATCATGAACTTAAATTCAATGCCGGCGTGGAGCTCAATGACGGCGGCGACTTTGGCACGGGTGGTGTGGGTTTTCAGCGGCTCAATGCCGCATGTCCACGCAAGATATTGCAAAAAGGACTGGAACGCATCGCACAGCATTTGAGTGTGAAAAATATCACTGAGTAGCGAGGGAAAATATTAATGAAAAGCTTTGAATATACAATACAGGATGAGTTAGGATTGCATGTCAGACCGGCAGGGAAATTAGTCAAGCAAGCCTCTCACTTCGATAGTAATATTATGCTATACAAGGGAGGACAGTCCGCGGACTGTAAACGTCTGATTGCCGTGATGGCCTTAGCCGCCAAGCAAAGGGATATTTTGCGTTTCACCGCTGAGGGTGGCGATGAAGATACCGCATGCGAAACACTAGAGAATTTTTGCAGGTCGTCACCACTGTAGTTAACGAGCGGGAAGGAGTTCATATGAACCCAAAAAGTACGTGACTGTGCTCTGGCTGCCTTATAGAAAGAGCCGATGATTTGTGATTGCTCACAAGTTCATCGGCCAAAACTATTATTTGTAAAATAAAGGAACTTATTGTAATAATTATTTTGTTTTAAATTCAACACTTAATCCAGATCTTCACCGTTACTTTCAATGACTTTCTTATACCAGAAGAAAGAGTCCTTACGGCTACGGTCAAAAGTGCCGTTGCCC
>Ga0153922_1000153_pt1 | contig 27712 bp, 23 predicted proteins | sample TSNJ006MetaG_FD_104723 | JGI IMG/M metagenome (GOLD analysis project Ga0153922, IMG submission 104723) | Attine ant fungus gardens microbial communities from New Jersey, USA - TSNJ006 MetaG | ecosystem: Host-associated > Fungi > Mycelium > Unclassified | place: USA: New Jersey, Brendon T. Byrne... | reverse complement strand
GCGACGTCGAACGCACCACCCTCCGCCGCCACGAGTTCCACGGTGAATGGAACTACAGCCTCGCACCGGGCTGGTCAGGGCCACCCTGAAAATCAGCGTGTTATTAATTAACAGGCCCTAAGTGGGATGGCGTTGGATAGCCGTGCCCTTCGAGGCGACCGACTGGGTTTGGCTCACAAGGCGATCGAGGAAGGCCTGTGGTACAGGCGGCCATGTCGGATTCCACCGATCGCTGTGCAGGTCGTTGCGCAGGACGGCCAGCAACGCGGTCAGCTCTGGGCCGCCGTCGAGGAGGTAGCGGACTAGCCCTAGTTCGGCGCACTGTGCGGCGAGGATTGCCAGTGTCTGCTTTGCGTCGTCGGTTCGCCCCGCGGCACTTAGGCACGCTACAAGCAGTCGGTTCGCCTGCAGCAAGGCCCGTGGACGTCCCTGATGTTGGAGCCTATGCACCCAGGCTTGGGCTCGCCTGCACGCCAAGACGGGGTCAGCGGCGAGCAGTCCGCGGATTTCGGTTTCATCGCTGAGCTGAGCAGTGATCTCGCGCGGTCCATCGCCGAGTTGTGCTTCCCCGTGCATCGCTCGCGCCGGCAGCACCACGACCGGCAGGTCAAGCCGCATCCGCTCGTTCTCCACGTGAGCCCTCAATCGGGGGAGGCCGAGAGTGTGGGCGGCGCGCGCGGCGTCGTCGAGGATCCGGGCCGCAGCATCGCGGTCACCCCGCATCGCCTTGATGCGGGCACCGATGACGTATCGGGCGATCATGAAGTCGACGATCCCGCCCTCGGCGGCAAGCTGGCAGCTCTCCTCGATGAGTCGTTCGGCCTCGTCGACGTCGCCGCGCTCGTACATCAGTTCTCCGAGCAGTCCGCATGCCAGACGCGCGGCGTGCGAGTGCGCACCACCGCATTGTTTTGCCGCCCGCAGCGCCTCACGGAAGCGGCGTTCGGCTTCGGCGATGTCGAGCTCCTCCTTGGCCGCGATTCCTGCGAGGCAGTGCCTGTACACGGTGGCGAACGGTCCACTGGTTTGTTGCTGGTAAGGCGATGCCCACTCCTGCCATCGGCGAGCGGCTTCGAAATCGAAACGGTAGATCTCGATGACCGTCGCGGCATTCGCGGCGACGCTGACCAACCATGGCGGCATCGACTCGGGTCTTGACAGGCATTTCGCCACCAGCTCGTCGAGGCCACCGGTGTGATCGGCGGAGCATTCCAACGTCGCGCGCAGGACGTCGGCCTCTATCCGGATGTCCCGAAGTTCGGATGTTGAGAGCGAGCACTGCTCGACAGCAGATTCGAACGCGTCCAGCGCGGCACGTGCGGGCGTGGGCCGCTGCAGCAACATATTGGCCCACCCGACACAGAGCTGCAGTCGAGGACTAAGCGCGACGATGTGCGGCGGCAGCTTGGAGACCAGGGCGAGCAACGTGGACATCTGCGAGTGTTCGAGGAGATCGATGCCGTGCAGCTCGAGGAGTTCGATCGCGCGTTGCTCCTCACCAGCCGCCATTGCGTGGTCGACTGCTTCGCGCAGCAGCTTGTGATCGGCGAACCACCGAGACGCGGTGGCATGCAGCTGCGTGACGCGCTCGGGTTGGTCGCGTTCGAGGCGCCGCTGGAGGAACTCGGCGAACAGATGGTGGTAGCGAAACCACACGCGTTCGTCATCGAGTCGGCGCAGGAACAGGTCTCGCTCCTCTGCCTCCTCGAGAAGCGCCTGCGCATGGCGGACGCCCGTCAGCGCAGACGCGAGATCGCCGCTGATCCGCTCCGTGATCGAAGTGGCCATCAAGTAATCGAGCATCCCGGGATCAAGTGAGTCGAGGACGTTCTCGGCCAGGTACTCGCCGATCGCGTGATGACGGCCCGACATGTGGCCGATCAGCTCCGCGGGGTCGTCACAGTCACGCAGGGACAGCGACGCGAGTTGCAGCGCCGCGACCCATCCGTCCGTCGTGTGCTCGAGGTTCGCCAGGTCCGCCTCGTTCAAGCTCAAACCACCCTGCTCCACGAGGAATGCACGCGACTCGGACAGGTCGAAACGTAAAGCAGCTGCGTCGATTTCGATCAATTGGTCGCGTACCCGCATGCGGCTCATCGGCAGTCCGGCTCGGGTGCGAGCGGTTACCACGACCTGAACGTGGCGGCAGCTGCGTTCGAGCAGGTAGCCCATCGCCTCGATGGTCGCCGTGTCAGTGATGCGGTGCCATTCATCGACGATGATGGCGATGGGTGTGTCGGTCTCGTGGATCTCGTTGATGAGCGTGGCAAGGACGTAACGTGCCGCGTCGGCGCCGCGTTCCTCCAGTGCCTGCCGGAGATCCTGTGCGAGCGAGGGCGCCACGCCGCGAACGGCCTGGATGAGATGCGCGAGGAACCAGACGACGTTGTTGTCGTCCCCGTCGATCGTCAGCCACGCTACAGTGACGCCCTCTGCGACGAGGACCTCGCGCCACTGCGCGGCAAGGGTGGTCTTGCCAAATCCCGCAGGCCCGTGGATCACGACCAGCCGTCGCCGCCCTCCGGCGCGCAACGTGTCAATCAGTCGAGAACGCGCCACCAGGAAGCGGGTGGGGGCGGGGGGACGGTACTTGGTCAACGCGCTCGGCGGCGGCGTGTAGGTGCCCCTCGACCTGGGCTGCAATGCTTGGCGGGAGAAACCGCTCGGGGAAGGCGTGCGGAGCACCGCCGGAATTGGCATGGCATCCACGTCTTCCCCGGCCAGGCGCTGCAGCTCACATAACGCGGCGCCGAACTCGGCCGCTGAGACGAACCGCTCGCCGGGATCCCGCGACATCGCGCGTTCGATGACGGTGCAGACCTCGTCCGGAATGCCATCGGGGCGCAGATCGGGCACCGGCGCGGTTGTTATCCGCAGAAGTTGCGCCACCAGCTCTTCCCCGACGCGTCGCTCGAAAGCCGCGCGACCGCTGATGAGGCAGAACAGCGTGGCCCCGAGGCTGTAGACGTCTGACACTGCGGTCGGCGGCAAACCGCGTAGCACCTCCGGCGCGGTGAACGCGGGCGATCCGGTGACAATCTCCTTGGCGGTCTCGAACCCGGCATCTGCCACCCGCGCAATGCCAAAATCGGTCAGTTCCGGTTGGCCGTACTCGCTGAGTAAAATGTTTGCAGGCTTGACGTCGCGGTGCAGAATGCTCGCGCGGTGCGCGGTTTCGAGCGCGCCGGCCATTTTGATACCCACACGCAGTGCGGCCGGCCAGGCCAGCGGGCCATCCCGCCGTATCTGATCGGCGAGCGAGCCGCTGGCATGGAAGGGCATCACAATGTAGGACTGACCAGTCGGCGTGACGCCAGCCTGCAGAATATGAACGATGTTCGGGTGCCCGGACAGCTTGCCCATTGCCCGCTGTTCGCGCAGAAATCGCGCGACCTGCTGATCATCGACGGCGGAAATGAGCACTTTGATGGCAACGGTGCGGTCGAGTGCCGGCTGGTGGCATTTGTAGACGACACCGAAACCGCCGCGGCCGATTTCCTCGGCGTCTTCGAACCCGGCGGCATCTAACTCCGCCACGATAGGGAGGCGCAGATCCCGCTGCGTCTCCTTAGGTTGACTGCCGGTCATCGACTGCCAAGTCTCGGATTCCCACTGGCCACACCCTGCAACCAGAGTATCGCTCGGCCGATTTCAGACATCACGGAATCGATCACCTGTTGTAACCAATCGCGCAAGCCCTCGGAGTTGCTGGTCTTTCCGTTACCGCACTGAGTGTCCGTCCTCGCCGTTCAGGAGGGATTCGGCGGCGCCCTCTCTGGTCACGGTCGGACCGAACTGATGCACCTGGGGCACCGTGGTCACCATGAATGCCGATGCTCGTTCGGAAAGACAGCTCAGCAGATGTGGCGTATCGCCTGGGAACCGGACGAAGTCACCGGCGGTCAGTTCGACCGGCTCGTCGACCGGACCGGCGCGCACCCGTCCGGTAATGATGAGGAGGTGATGCAGGGTGCCGGCGGAATGTGGGTCACTTACGTGGGGTTCCGCCCCTGCCCGCTCGAGCCTCAGCGTCAGTGTCCGCACGTATCCCGAGCCATAGGTCTCGTCGAGGACGCGCTCAGACCGCTCCGCAACGTCCGTCCATGACCCCTCGTCGTGACGCTGGACATAGACCGGCGTGCCCCACTCGGTAAACAGCCGTCGCGCTGGCAGGTCGAGGGCGGCACCGAGCTGCGCGAGCGTCTCGACCGTCGGGTTGCCCGAGCCCTGTTCGATCTTCGACAGCGTTTGTTTCGATAGACCCGATCGGCGAGCCAACTCGCCCATCGACATGGCCCGTTCCCGGCGGAAGCGCCGCACATTGCGGGCTACGAGCTGGTTCTCGGGCTGCATCCCGTCACTCTTGATGAACATGGCGTCATCGATGGGGGTCGCGGCGACCACGCCGGCTTCGCGTGAAAGACAGGTATGGGAGCGGGTATGGCAACGGGTATCCGCACCGATGCTTTCTACCGGACAGGGCAGCCATCGTGGAGCTGTTCACATAAAAGTGACCGTGTGGCCAAATTGATTTGACGATCCGGTCCTGACCGTGGAGGTTCCGCACCGCATGACTACGACCGCCGTCGAGCCGATCCGCGACGACAGGGCGTCCATCGATAAAGCATTTAGCCTGCTGTCTACCTTGAGCGAGCACGGCGGCTGCGCGCTCGGCGTAAGCGAACTCGCCCGCCGGACCCAATTGAGTAAGTCGACCGCGTTCCGCGTGCTGGGAATGCTGGAGCGCAATGCGATGGTCGAACGCGTCGGCGCAAAGTATAGGTTGGGGACGCGCCTGCACGAGTTGGGCAAGAGCGTCTACGCGCCCGGCCAGGACAGGATTCGTGACCTGCTCTTGCCGTTTCTCGCCGACCTCTATGAGATCACTCGCCATACGGTGCACCTGGCGTCTCTTCACGGTACGGATGTGGTTTACCTGGCCAAGCTCTATGGGCACCGCACTGCCGCCACGCCATCGCGAATCGGCGCCCGATTGCCGGCACACTGCACCGCAGTCGGGAAAGTGCTGCTGGCCTACGATCCCGCGGCGACGACGGACGCGCTGTCGACGCAATTGCATCGATTGACTCGACACTCGATTTGTGACACTGAAACGCTCGCAACGGAACTGGCGCAGGTGCGCCGAGACGGTGTCGCGCTTGACCAGGAAGAAAGCCAGGTCGGCGTGATCTGCGTCGCTGCTCCGGTGATGGGCCAGAGCGGAAGGCCACTGGTGGCGATGTCGGTGTGTGCACCACGGGGAACGGACATGCGGCCGCTGACCGCATCTCTTCGTCGGGTGTGCGCGTCTGCGTCGCAAGCGATGTCGCGATCTGGGCTAGCGCGAAGCGCGTAATCACGAGCCGGGGACCCGGTCAAGGTCGATGCGGGCGACCCAGTGGGGTTCGCAGACAAGCAGACTCAGCTCAGCACTAGGGACGTCGACATCCACGACGTGCCGAAGTCCCGCGGCTTCGGCTGCGTGACGGATATCTGCTTTGTCGGCCGGTGCGGCAAAGACGACGCGACGGCATAGCGGATCGGCGTCCAGCGCAGCTTGGGATAGCTCTGCCAATGCACGGGTGAGTGCCTGCGGCGCAACATCGTCTACAGCGTAGAGCTCGATGTCATGTGTGCTCAGCGGGTAGCTGTCGCGCAGTCGGCCGTCCGAGCAGCGGCGGACACCTAATTCGGCGACGCCGACTTCGTCTGCGAACCGCAGTCTCACCTGATGACCACCGTGGTCGAGTCGCTCCCACCGTGGTCCTAGCCGGAGGCCGGGCAGCGCGGCGGTCACAAGTGGTCCCCGCCTGCAGCCGTGGCGAATCCGCGCACTCCGATCCCACCGTCGACCTCGATTGCCTGGCCGGTGATGCAGCCGCTCTGCTCGCCCGACGCGAGCAGCACATAGGGCCCGGTGAAGTCCCGGGGATCGGTGCTGGAGTCATGCAGCGGAATCGGCGGCGGCGGATCGTCGTCCTTCTTCTTGGCGAATGACGCCGCCAGCTTGCGGGTGTGCAGATCGAGCGCCTCGGGCCCGCGCAGGTTGGTGTTCATCGCGCCGCAGGCAACGCCGTTCACGCGCACCTTCGGGGCGAGTTCGTAGGCGAGTTCGCGCATCAGGCCCAGGCAGGCGTGCTTGCTGGCGGTATAGACCGGGCCGCCGCCGTTGACGTAGAACGACGCGTTGGAGAGCGTCATCACGATGCTGCCGCGGGTCTTGACCAGTTCACGCCAGCTGGCCTCGGCCGCCAGCAGATAGCCTTTGACGTTGATCGCGAACACCTCATCGAAGGTTTGTTCCAATTGGCTGGCCGTCAGTTTGGTGAGCTGACGCTGGTAGTCCCAGATACCCGCGTTGGCGACCAACGTGTCGAGCTTGCCGAATCGCTCCACAGTCTGGGCTACCGCGTTGTGCAATTGGGCCGGGTCGCGCACGTCGGCACGGTACGCGTAGATCCGCGATGGGTCGGGGCAGTCCTGCGCCACGGCGGCTAGTTGCCCGACATCGCGGCCGATGATGGTCACGTATGCGCCCTCGGCGACAAACCTCTGCGCTACCGCTCGCCCGATGCCGGAGCCGCCGCCGGTGATCAGGGCGACATAGTTCTTCAGCCAACCGCTCATGTCAGCTCAGCGAGGAAGTCGGAGACTAGGCGTTCGAAATCGCGCTGGCGCTCCAGTTGCACCCAATGACCGCAGTTGCCGAAGACATGCAGCTGCACATTCGGAATCTGCTTGAGCATGATCTGCGATCCGTCGAGGGTGATGGTGCGGTCATCGCGGCCCCACAACAGCAGTGTGGGTGCGGTGATCTTGTGCAGGTCGCGCCATAGCGGATCCATGCCATGACGCTTGGCGAACGCGGCGTTGTACCGGTGGTAGAACTCGATGTGGCTCGGATCGAGCGAGGCTTCGTAACGGGCCCTCACGACATCTTCGCCGAACTGCTTGTGGTTGAACACCATTGTGCGGATGAAGTTCGCCATCTTCTTCTCCGACGGCCCACCTCCGTTGTAGTAGCGGAACATCTCCTTTTGTCCCTCGGTGGGCGTCGGGCCGAACGGCAGCCAGCCACCCCCCGGTGCCATCAGCACCAGCCCGGAGATCCGGTGCGGTTGCGCCTGTGCCATGGCGATCGCGGCGGCGCCACCTAAGCTGTTGCCCAGCAAGTGAAATCGCTCAATCCCGAGCCTGTCGAGCGCCTCGAACAAGGCACCCACCGTGATCTGGGTGATGGACTCGGTCTCGAGATCGTCTTCGGTCGGACGGTAACTGGCGCCGAAACCGGGCTGGTCGGGCAAGACGACCCGGAATTTCTGGGTCAGCGACGGCAGGTTCTGGTGATAGTTGCTTTCTCCCGATGCCCCGGGTCCCCCGCCGTGCAGCATTACCAGCGCAGGGCCTTCGCCGGCCTCGGCGACGACGATTTCGCCGTATGACGTGGTTACGGTGTGGCTTTGCAGGTCTATGGGTTTGTCGAGTTCAGTCGTAGACACGTTGGTCGTTCCTCGGGTCGTCGGTTAGAAGAAGGTTGAGATGTTCTTGGCTTGCAGGACGTTTTGGTCGAGCAGGATTACGCGCCGGGCCACTTGGAGCCCTTCTCCCACTCGCCGCAGGAGGTCGGAGCGTCGCCCCGCGAAGACGTTTTCCTCGCGCTCGAGGCGGTTCCGGTAAACCAGAAAAGCAGAGCGCGCCTCGAGATCAGCGATGCTGAATTCGGGGTGCTGGTTCGGATCGACGTGGCGCACAGCAATATTGGTTATCAAATGTCGTGTACGCGACGGTGGGTCCTCGGCCCATGCCATGCCCGAGTCGAACCGCCGGATCCGCCACGACAGGCTTTCTTTGGTTTCGTCGTAGAGTGCAGCCTCGCCGCGCGCGGCGATCGACAGCGCTTGCTGCCGACGCAGCCGATTGGTGCGCGTGGGCATCCAGTAGTCGAGGTCGTCGGCCAGCAGATCAAGCCAGTCGGCGAAGCGGCCGTCATCGAGTAGTTCGGCTTCCTCGTAATAGAACTGCTCGACCTCGAAATGAACGTCGCGGTCGGCGCGCTCGCCGGGTAACGGCCCGGTGATCGCAGCTGCGGTGGTCACCATGTCAAATCGTCCCTTCGGTTGGGCGTCCCCGAACCAACTTGCGCAGATCCGTTGCAGCGTCGCTCAGTTGGGCCGGATCGATGGTGAGCGCGCGGTCGATCATCCTGCGCGCGGCGCGGACGGCCGTCGGATCGTCAACGCTGACGGCTCCGACGACTCGTCCACTGTCCATTGCGAACACCGAAAACGGCGGCTCGCCGAGGACGCCTCGGTCGGCGAACTGCTTCGCATGGCCAAGCTCGCCAACAACTTCCACGTGAACTCCGTAGCGGTCGGTCCAAAACCAGGGCGCGGTGTCGGCCGGGGGGGCAACTCCCAGGATCGTCGCGGCGGCACGCTGGCCATCGAGCTGAGCGGCCTCCCAGTGTTCGCTTCGGCGGGCCAGCGCACCATCATCGCAGCGTCGGGCAGCGTCGCCGACGGCAAGTACGGCAGGGTTGGAAGTTACGAGCCCGGCGTCGACGACGATCCCGCCGTCAACGCGGAGTCCAGCCGATTCGGCAAGCGCGGTCTCGGGGGCCATGCCGACCGCAAGTAGCGCAGCATCGAGGATCCGCGGCGCCTTCTCCCCCGCTAGTGTCACCCTGATGCCGTCCTCAGCATCTTCGAACGCCTCCACAGGGGCATGCACCGTGGTGACGCCATGAGTTTCGTGCATGCCGTGCAACCAGGCCGCGACTTCACTCCCGAACGCGCGCCCCAGCGGGGGCCAGACCGGATCGCTGAGCACCACCTCGCAGCCCAGGGCACTGCCGGTCGACGCGACCTCGGCGCCGATCAAGCCTCCACCGACGATGAGTACCCGGGCCCCGGGAACCAATGCGGCTCGCAGCCGCTCGGCGTCTTCAGCGGTGCGCAGGACGTGTATCCGGGGCCTATTAGCGCCGGAGATCGGGGGTCGAGACGCCCTGCCGCCGGTGGCCAGGACGACGCGATCGGCCGCCATGATGGTGCCGTCACCCAGCTCGACCGCTCCGAGATCGGTTCTCAGTGTGGCGATACTGGCCTCGGTGATCAAACGCACACGCTGATCGTCGAACCACTGCGGCGTCTGCAGCGCAATGCTTTTCAGCTCGGTACGGCCGGCGAGATAGTCCTTCGACAGTGGTGGCCGGTCATACGGAAATTCGCCGGCATCCACCAATGTCAGATCACCGGCGAATCCGCCAGCCCGCAGCGCCGAGACGGTGCTGACGCCGGCGATGCCGCCCCCTGCGACCACAACCCTGGCCACCATCACGGCCTCTCATGGGGGAACAGGTAGACGTCGCCTTCGCGTACCTCAATGCGATGAGCAACCGCGTCGCGGGTGGCCGGAAGCCCCTGCACCGTACCCGTTTTCAGACAGAACTTGCTTGAATGCAGCGGGCACTCCACATAGCCGTCCTCGACCCAGCCCTCGGCGAGGGAGGCCTCGGCGTGCGTGCAAGTGTTGTTCAAGGCCCACACGCTGCCGTCGTCGTCACGCAGCAGAGCAATGTCGTCGTCCGTACCGGTGACCGTTCGGTCGATCGAGATGCCCTCCCCTTCGGGGATCTCGTCGAGGGCTGCGACTCGGATGCCGTTGCTCATGCTGGTTTCCGCTCGTGCCAGGCAGATGTGTTCATCAGTTCGCGCCACCGCGCGTAAAACGAGCGCGCGGCCGCGTCGCTGTACAACTCGCTGGTGGTGCCGGGGTAGCGGGTGTCGCGTCGGTCGGCGCCGATACCCATCTGATAGTTCAGCGGCACCGAGTTGGTGATGAAACCGTGCGAAATAGCTTGCACCTCACTCCAGTTCTCGCCGTCGTCTTGCTCGAAGATGCCGCTCGGCCCGAAGGTCCGCAGGTTGTACAGTCGCTGCGCTTCCCGCACATGTTCGGGCATCGACTTGTCCACGATCGTCCACGCCCAGACCTCCATCCGGTCGGGACCTTTCGGGTGCCAGATCCGGATCGAGCCGTTGACCGGAAGGTAAGAGAAGTTGGGGAAAACGGTGCCGTGACCGGTGGTCAGCGGACCCTCAACCCGCGCGTCACCGAGGCGTTCGCGCAGGACGGCGTAGTCGATCCACTCGTGCACCGTTTGTGCGTCGAACCGGTTCTTGGGGTGCACCGGGAATCCGTGGCCGTGGCCCTTGGGGTCGACGTACTGGCGCCCAGTCCGGTGCACCACCTCGTCTTTGGGCTTTCCGCTAGGCGAAAGCAACGTCAGCGCCGAGGCGTGGCTCATGTTCACGTGATACCAATCGCTGGCGAACTGCTCGGCGGCCAGCTTCCAGTTGCCTTCCAACATCCACTTGTGCACACCGCCGACCACGACCGTACCGTCGGCATCGTGGTCGAGCATCGCATCCAGGTACCAGGCCATGTCGCCCAAGGAATCTCGTAGTGAGACCGGATGGGGGTCCCAGGTCCCGAAGATGAGCCCGTGATACGAATCCACGTTCGGGACCTCGACGAGCCCCCAGTCGTCGGCGTGGAAACTGTCCGGATAGCCATCCTTGTTCGGGATGCTGATCAACTTGCCTTCCAGGTCATACGCCCAGCCGTGGTAGGTGCAGGTAAAGCTGCGGGTGGCGCCATAGTCCGCGCGGCAGACCCGCGCCCCTCGGTGGCGGCACGAGTTCAAGAAGGCTCTGATCCGCCGGTTCTTGTCCATTGTGACGATGACCGGGTCCTCGCCCATGTACGTGGTGAAGAAGTCGCCGGGCTTGTGAAATTGATCGGTGTGCGCGAGGAAAAGCCAACTGGCGGCGAAGATTCGGCGCAGTTCCTGCCGGTAGATCTCGTCGTCGGTGAACACCGCGCGATCCAGCAGTCCGCCGTCGGCGTCGACCAGCCCGGCCACGTCGATGTTGCGGCTCAATTCGGCCGGCCGCAGTAGCGCACCGCAGGGTGGTGCACTGACCGTCCGCGCGCCGGTGCCCGGTTCGATCGTTGATGTCATGTCACACACGAAACTCCGCGGGCGGGCGAATTCCTATCGCACGTTTCGCACAGCGGCACAGCGGCTGGGCTTGAGTGGATGTCGAGCGCAATTGTGGTGCCGTGCTCGCCGCAACAGCTGTTTCTCAGAGCGTCACCGATCCGCTGTCCGGTCTTGTGCTGGGCGACGTCGCCGACCCGCAACCCAAGCCCGGGTGGGCGGTGGTTCGGGTTGTTTCATCCTCGCTGAACATGCACGACCTGTGGACGCTGCGCGGCATCGGCCATCCGGCAGAAAACCTGCCGATCGTGCTTGGTTGCGATGCCGCCGGCTACGACGAGGACGGCAACGCGGTCATGATCTACCCGGTTGTCGCTGATCACGACGCCGGCGGCGGCGACGAAACGCTGGATCCGAACAGGGCATTGTTGTCGGAACGCCACGACGGCGCGTTCGCCGAGTATCTGACGGTGCCGCGGCGAAACCTCGTTCCGAAACCTGCCTGGTTGTCGTTCGACGAGGCGGCGTGCCTGCCGGTGGCGTGGACGACGGCCTACCGAATGTTGTTCACCCAAGCCGAGATCAAGGCCGGTGACCGGGTGCTCGTGCAGGGCGCCGGGGGCGGTGTGGCCTCCGCAGCGATCAAGCTCGCGATCGCCGCGGGCGCGGTTGTGTACGCCACCAGCCGCAGCGAGACAAAACGCGCCGAGGCCGCGGGTTGGGGCGCACGCGCCGTGCCCACGGGTGAGAAACTGCCGGAACGCGTTGACGTGGTTATCGAAACGGTCGGCGAGGCCACCTGGGCGCATTCCCTGAAGTCACTTCGCCCCGGCGGCACCGTCGTCGTCGCAGGGGCGACCAGCGGCATGAACCCGCCCGCCGACCTCGGCCGAATCTTTTATCTGCAGCAGCGAATTCTGGGTTCCACGGGAAGCACGCGCACCGAGCTGGTCGCGATGCTGCGCATGCTGGAAGCCACAGGCCTGCGCCCGGTGATCGATCGCACGCTGCCACTCAGCGACATCCACAAGGCCTTCCAGCTCATGATCGACGGCACGGTCACCGGCAAGGTCGTCATCCACCCACCCACGAGCGAGCATCGAGGTAAGTCATGACCGCAGCCGTAGTCGGCCTCTCGCATTCCCCTCTCATCGGCAAGAACGACCCCGAGCTGGACGTGCTCGAACGCGTCGCGACGGCTGTTGCAACCGCGAAAGCATTCATCGCAGACTTCACACCGGACCTCGTAGTGCTATTTGCGCCTGATCACTACAACGGCTTCTTCTACAAAGAGATGCCGCCGTTTTGCCTTGCGACCGACGCCTATTCGGTCGGCGACTTCGCCTCGGCGGCCGGGCAGCTGTCGGTGGATACCGAGGCGGCAAGGGCGCTGGCCATCGGCGTGCTGGAGCGCGAGGTGGACTTGACGATCTCGGCCCGAATGACCGTCGACCACGGATTTGCCCAACCATTGGAAACGTTGTTCGGCGGCATCGACAGGGTGCCGGTCGTGCCGATCTTCGTCAACGGCGTCGCCACTCCCCTGTGCCCCGTGCGCCGCATCCGTGCCCTCGGCACCGCGGTGGGCGAAGCGGCCAAAGAGCTGGACCGGCGGGTGCTGTTCCTCGCCTCCGGCGGGCTGTCGCATGATCCGCCGGTGCCCGTCCTCGACGGCGCCCCGCCCAGGGTCGCCGACGCGCTCATCGAGGGCCGCCCGCCGACCCCGGAGCAGCGCAACCGGGGCGAAGAGCGCGTGATCGAAGCCGGGCGCCGATACGCCGCCGGCTCGACCACGATGATCCCGATCAACCCGGGTTGGGACAACCAGCTTCTCGATCTGCTCGAACACGGCGAGCTCTCGGAGTTCGACAACTGGACCGTCGACGGAATGGCCGCTGACGGTGGCGGCTCCGCCCACGAGGTGCGCACATGGATCGCCGCCTTCGCCTCGCTGGCGACCCTGGGCTCGTATCGCATGAATTACCGCTTTTACGAGGCGATTCCGTCGTGGATCGCCGGGTTCGCGGTTGCCACTGCCGTACAAGGAAATCAATGAACTCCGAATCGAAGTCGGCCGTCCCCGCCGCAATCACCCTGGCGGCCAACCGCCTTGAACTCGCCAGCATGGCGCGTCGGCCCGTGCTGCCGGTTCGCGCCCTGATCGGCGATGCCGACATCGACGCCGCGTACGCGGTCCAAGAAGAATTGAACGCCCGTCGGATCGCTACCGGAGCGGTCGTCGTCGGTCGCAAAATCGGGCTCACCTCGCCGGCCGTGCAACGCCAACTCGGCGTCGACCAGCCCGACTTCGGCGTGTTGTTCGCCGACATGGACGTGTCCGCCGATCCGCTCGTGCAGTCGCAGCGGCTGCTGCAGCCCAAAGCTGAGGCCGAAATCGCGTTCGTGCTCAAACGTGACCTCGACGGTGACGTACTTGGCGAGGACACCGTCCGGGCCGCCGTTGACTACGCCGTCGCGGCGCTGGAGATCGTTGACAGCCGCATCGCCGGATGGGACCTGACCATCGCCGACACCGTGGCCGACAACGCCTCCAGCGGCCTTTTCGTCCTCGGCGACCAACGTGTGGGCCTCGACGAGTTCGAACCGAGCGCCGTCACGATGCGGATGTACGCCGACGACACGCTGGTCTCCGAAGGACACGGCAGCGCATGCCTCGGCGACCCGGTGAACGCCGTGACCTGGCTTGCACGGACCGCGGCAGCCTTCGGAGACCCGTTGCGCGCCGGTCAGGTCATCCTCTCCGGCGCACTCGGGCCGATGGTCCCCGCCCCACCAGGAACTCGTATTCGCGCCGAGATCGCCCCGCTGGGTGTGGTGTCGGCAACATTCTCGCCACAGGAGGGCTCGTGAGAAGCAAGGTCGCCATCATCGGCTCCGGCAACATCGGCACCGACCTGATGTTCAAAATCCTGCGGACCGCTGACCATCTTGAAGTCGCCGCCATGGTTGGGATCGATCCGGACTCCGACGGCCTGGCCCGGGCGACGCGGTTGGGTGTCCCCGTCACCCATCACGGGGTCGAAGGGCTGATCGCGATGCCGGGGTTCGAGGACATCGACATCGTGCTCGACGCCACGTCTGCGGGCGCTCACGTCGCCAATGCCGCAGCGCTCGCGCCGTACGGCAAGAAGCTCATCGACCTGACCCCGGCGGCCATCGGTCCGTTTGTCGTTCCGACCGTCAACCTCAACGAGTGCCTCGACGCCGGGCTCGACAACCTCAACATGGTGACCTGTGGCGGGCAGGCCACCATCCCGATCGTGGCCGCGGTGTCGGCAGTGACTCCCGTTCACTATGCGGAAATCGTCGCATCCATCGCGTCGAAATCGGCGGGCCCCGGCACCCGTGCCAATATCGACGAGTTCACCGAAACCACCTCGCACGCCATCGAATCCGTCGGTGGTGCGGCCAAAGGCAAGGCGATCATCATCCTCAACCCCGCCGATCCGCCACTGATCATGCGCGACACCGTGTTCTGCCTCATCGGCGACGCCGACCATGACGCCATCGCCACCTCGATCACGTCGATGGCCGAACGGGTTGCCAAGTATGTCCCCGGATACCGGCTCAAACAGCACGTCCAGTTCACACCGGTCGGGAACGACGAGCCGATCCATACGCTGGTGCGCGACCGCGACCGCGTAACCACCCGGGTGTCTGTCTTCCTCGAGGTCGAAGGCGCCGCCCACTACCTGCCCGCCTATGCCGGCAACCTGGACATCATGACCTCGGCGGCCGTCCGGGTGGCCGAAACAATTGCGCAGCAACGCAGTACCGTCACTACGGAGGCCCTCAAATGAGCCACCCGCTCTACATCCAAGATGTCACGCTGCGAGACGGGATGCACGCGATCCGCCACCGCATCGACCCCAACGACGTCGGGCGCATCGCCGCCGCCCTCGACGCTGCGGGCGTCGACGCCATCGAGGTCGCTCACGGTGACGGCCTGGCCGGCGGGTCGGTCAACTATGGCCCTGGCAGCCACACCGACTGGGAGTGGATAGAGGCAGCCGCCAACAGCATTCGCCGTGCAGTGCTGACCACGCTGCTGTTGCCAGGTATCGGCACAATCGCCGAGCTCAAACGCGCCGCCGATCTCGGCGTGCGATCAGTGCGGATCGCCACGCACTGCACCGAGGCCGACATATCGGCGCAACACATCGCGACAGCACGTGAACTCGGGATGGACGTGTCCGGATTCCTGATGATGAGTCACATGGCCTCGCCCGCGGACCTCGCCGGCCAAGCCAAACTCATGGAAAGCTATGGCGCCCAGTGTGTTTACGTTACCGACTCCGGCGGTCGGCTGACCATGGACGGTATGCGTGAACGTGTCCGTGCGTACCGGGATGTGCTCGACCCGGCCACCCAGATCGGGGTGCACGCGCACGAGAACTTGTCGCTGTCGGTGGCCAACAGCGTCGTGGCTGTCGAGGAAGGCGTGACCCGGGTCGACGCATCTCTGGCCGGCCAGGGGGCTGGAGCCGGCAACACCCCGATCGAGGCCTTCATCGCGGTCGCTGACCTCATCGGCTGGCAGCACGGGTGCGACCTGCTCGCATTGCAGGACGCTGCCGACGATCTGGTGCGCCCGCTGCGGGACCGCCCCGTGCAGGTGGATCGGGAGACATTGACGCTCGGGTACGCAGGCGTGTACTCGTCATTTCTTCGACACGCTGAAAACGCCGCGCGAAACTACGGCGTCGATGCCCGAACGCTGCTGCTCGAGGTAGGGCGGCGTGGCCTGGTCGGTGGCCAGGAAGACATGATCGTCGACATCGCCCTCGACCTGCTCCCAAGCCGCGAAACATCGGCAGCCGCCACGACATAGTGACGGTGGCAGCGACCTGGACTACCTATGGCTTGCCCCGAGACACGACTTAGCAAAGTAGCCAACTGAACTCAGTGCGGAGCGACAACCGGTGATGGCACACCATAAGGAGATAGACCTGCTATGCCGCGTTCATTCAACATGACTACCGACTATCCAGACAACGTCGACGACCTGATTCGGGCGTTCGGCGACGAGCGCTACTGGCTGGCTTGGCTCGCCTCCGAGTACGGCACCGATGCCACGCTGGACTCGATCCAGGTCGGTGCTGACGGCGGCGTCGAAGTGGCTTGCACATTTGCGCTGCCACAAGACCAACTGCCGAGCGTCGTAAACCGGGTCTACAAGAGTGATGTGCAGATCACACGCGGGGAGACTTGGAGAGCTGTCGCCGGCGGCGAGGCGATATGCACCATCACCGCGAGCATGCCGGGCACACCGGTCATGCTGTCGGGAAGCGCCCACCTCACCCCGCACCCCGCAGACGCCGGCGGCGCGCAGATGAAGGTCGAGGGCATTGTCGAGGTACGAATTCCGGTGGTGGGCCGCCAGATTGAAAAAGTGATCGCCAACCAGCTAATGGATTTGGCGACCACCAGGCGGCATTTCACCAATTCGTGGATCAGCCAGGAGACCTGACCGGATGCATGCATTGCACCATCCGCCGTCGCCCGATCCGCCTCAACAAATCCGGCCAAATGAGCATGCGCTGCGCGTATTCCGTCACCCACTGTCGATCGTCCTGATCGTCGTGATTGTGGTGGCGGTCGGCTCTACTGCCGTACTCGGCGGTGAGCTCTACGCGCGACACCGTGCCACGTCGGCGCTGAAGAAAGTGGTCGAATGTGTCGCCGAGGACCGGGCGAGCGTGTCGTTTGGTGCGCAGCCAATGCTGCCGCAGGTCATGACCGGCAGCTTCCGCGACATCTCCGTCGAGACCACAGGTAATCAGTTCCGAGAAGCCAAGGGCATGAAGGTGTACATGCATGTCACTGATCTGCGGTTGCAGCGTACCGGTAACTCAGGCGGCACCGTCGGCTCCTTGGACGCCGAAATCTCCTGGTCCGACGAGGGCATTAAGCAGACCTTGCAGGACACCATTCCCTTGTTCGGGGGTCTGATGACCGCCGTGACAACCAAGCCATCGGACGGCACCATCGAGTTGCACGGCGGGCTCGGCAGCATCACTGCGCAACCCCGGGTCGTCGACGGCGGGCTGGCCCTGCACGTACTTGGCGCCACCGGTTTCGGTTTCACCCTGCCTCCCGAAAGTGTGCAGCCGCCGTTGGATGCGTTGACGTCAACACTGACGAATGGTCTTCCGGCCGGCATTCATGCCGACACCGTGCAAGTCACCGACACTGGCGTTACGGTGGGGCTTTCCGCGCGCCACGCCAGCATCCCGGCGGTGCAGGCCGACCCGTGCCTCGCCGGTATGTGACCACCGCCCAAGGCTCCGATGGCCGCCACAGTCATCACGCCGGTCTGCGATGCGACGCTGCCCGGTGCCACCACGACCCAACCGGTCAGTGTGATCGATGCACCTGCCCCATAGATTGCTGTGGCCACCAGCTCGCTTCGCGCAGGAGTGTGGCGATGGCGGGCACGGTGAGGGTGCGGACCACGAAGGTGTCCAGCAGGAGGCCGCAGCCGATGATAAAGCCGGCCTGGATCATGTTGGCCAGTGAACCGACCATCAGTCCAAACATGCTGGCGGCGAAGATAACTCCGGCAGAGGTGATGACCGATCCGGTGCTCGCGACGGTGCGCAACACACCCACGCGGATGTTGCGCCCCGATTCTTCGCGTAGTCGCGAGACGAGCAGCATGTTGTAGTCGGCGCCCACCGCGACAAGGATGATGAACGCGAGAAGCGGTACCTGCCAGGCTATCGCTTGGCCGAGACCGTACTGGAAGAACAGCACGCCGATGCCAAGTGCGGCAGTGTAATTCAGCACCACAGTGCCCAGCAGATACAGCGGAGCCAGTAGGGCGCGCAGCAGGAGCACCAGAATGATGCCGACGATGGCCAGGGTTGTGGTGCTCAATTGGATGAAGTCGGACCTGAACAGCCGTTGGATATCGGAGTTGACGGCAGGGAATCCTGCCATCGATACCGTCGCATCGGCCAGTGAGGTGTTGGGGCGGGCGCCGTTGGCAACGTCGGTGATCTTGCGGCTGAGGTCCATGGCCTCGACGGAGTAGGGGTCGTAGCTGGATTCGATTGCGAATCGCGCGGTCTTGCCATCGGGTGAGAGGAAGTGTTTGGCCATGTCGGCGAACGAACGGTCTGTGAAAACTTCTGCCGGCAGCTGGAATCCGCTCGACGAGTCTGAACTCATCCGAGCCGAGTTCTGCAGTTGGGTGGCGACCTGGCTCATGCCCGCGAGCATCTGGATGTTGCTGTCGGCGAGCGCGTGGACACCGGTTGCGAGTGCTTGGCCACCGGAAGCGAGTTGGCTGACGCCGTCTTGGAGTCGGCGCATGTTGCCGGCTAAATCGGCCGGTTTACCAAGTACACCAACCGCCTTGTCGAACGAGGCCATGGCCCCCTGCAGGTCGGCGAGGACGCCGGCGACGGTCGCGTTGGCATTCGAGTGGTAGCTGTCGCCGATCCCGGCGACCTGGTCGAAGAATCCGCTGTTGCGTAATGCGACCAGGACCTGGACTTGGTCACGGAGTTGGGCGCATTCCGGTGTGGCGCCGCACCACGGCGCGCTGGCCAAACCGCTTACCAAGGGGTCGATGGCGGCGACGGCGTTTCCCGCTTGTTCGGCTGCGGGCCGCAGCCCAGGCCCGGACCGCAGGGCGTGGTCGGCTGCTGGCGCGGCGGTCGATAACTGCCGAAGCATCGGCTCGAACCGCTCGACTTGGGCCGCGGCGGACCCAGCCTGGCTGAGAAGACCGGTGAGGGGTGGCAACGCGCTGCGTAGGGTGGCGTCGAGTTGGGCCAGCCCGCCGGCGAGGAGGTCGGCGCCGCCGGTGAGCTTAGCGAGGTCGGCTTTTTTCGCGTTGCCATCGGCGACGGCGCTGGCCATCTTGTCGCCGATTTGGCCGTTCTGCCATGAGAGTTTGGCTTGGTCGAGGCGTTCGCCGGCGGGACGGGTCACTCCGGAGACCCTCGTGACGCCGGGAATCTGTGCGACGCGCGAGGCCACTTCGTCAAGGTCAGCCAGCCTTTTGGCGGTGCGCATGTCGGCAGGTGATTCGATGACGAGAAATTGGGTGAAGGTCATGTCTTTGGGGAAGTGGCGGTCGAGCAGCCGGTACCCCTGATTGGCGGCGGTGTCGGCGGGTTGGCCTTTGCGATCGTCGTAGCTGATCTTGATGGTCAGCGCCACCGCCGACAGGGCTAGGAGCAGTACCACGCTGGTGACCAGCAGCGGGACGGGGCGGCGCACCGCTGCGACCCCGATGCGATTCCAGTAGCGGCGGGTGCGATCGGATTTGGGTTCACCGATACCGCGTTTTGCCGCCAGCGACAGCACGGGTGGCAGCAGGGTGACGGTGGCGAAAAACCCGACGAGCACGGCGATCGCACACGCTGGGCCGAGTCCGGAGAACACACTGAGACGGGCGAACAACATGGCTAGGAATGCCAGAGCGACGGTTGCGGCCGAGGCGAGAATGACTCGACCGATGCTGGCGGTGGCGTGGACTACCGCCTCGTCCGCGGGTACCTGGTCCCGGCGTTGCTGGTGGTAGCGGCTGATGAGAAACACGGTGTAGTCGGTGCCGGCCCCCAGGAGAATGACGGTCATGAACGCGACGGTGATCTGCGACACCGGCATGCCCAACTGACCGAGCCCGGAGAGCACACCGCGCCCCACCCCCAGGCTCACCGCGATGACCAGCAGTGGCAGCAGCGCAGTGAACACCGAGCGGTACACGACCAGCAGGATCAGACCGATCAGGCCGGCAGCGGCGATCGAGATCAGCAGCAAATCGCGCTCGCCGGCGGTCATCGCATCGCTGTACGTGGCCGGCGGACCGGTGACGCGCACGGTGGTGGACGACCCGGCGAACACCTCCGCAGCGGTGCGGCTCACCGCCTGGGACGACTCGGCTGCGGTGGGGTCGCCGAGCGTGCCGGCCACCCCGACGGGCAGGAACCATGCGTGGCCGTCTTTGCTGACCGCCTGGCCTGCGGTGACCTTATCGGCGAGGAGATCCTGCACCAGCCGCACATGGTGGGTATCGGCGCGCAGGCACCGCACCAACTCGTCGTAGCGCTGGCGCGTCGGCGCAGTCAGTCCCCCGGGGTCTTCCATCGCCACGAACAGCATGGTTTTGGAGCCTTGCTCCCCGAATGCCGCGCTCATCCGGTCCACGGCCTGAAAGGACGCCACGTCATGCGGGATGAGTTCTACTGACTGCTGCCGCACCACGGCTTCCAACTGCGGGAACAGCAAGGCCAGCAACATCGCGACGGCCATCCATGTCCCGATGACCAGCGCCTTGCGTCGCAGCGTGAATCTCGCGAGCGCCGCCAACCGTGGGCTGTACTCAGTGGTGTCGGCGCCGCCACCCCGCCTGCGCTCGCGCTGGGACGAAGGTGCCGTGGCGGTGGATGAGTCGCTCATGATGTCCCGCACAGAGCCAGACGCCAACGGGGTGCGTCGAGGAGACCCGCCAGCTCGCGGGCTGTGCGACGGCCCTGCTGGCGCCCCGCAATCGCCGACGGCGCTCGGGAGTCCGGGTGCAGAGGGTTGCGGCCGAACGCCGCGATCGAGGCGTCGTCGGCGAAGATGCCGACGGCAGGCCCGGCGCGGTGGTGCGCAAGCTCGTCGACAAGGCTGCGGCCGAATGGTGACACCCCGGGCGAGGCCGTGGGGGCCAACATCACAACCGCTTCGTAGTCGGCCACAACGTCTACGTTGGCGTGACTGCCGACCCCGCCATCCATGAATTGACGGTGCCCGATGGTCACCGGCGGCCACACCGCCGGCACGGCGCAACTGGCCGCCACCGCGTCCACCAGCCCCACCCCGCTGCCGCGGTCGAATATTGCCCGCTCGCCGCTTTCTACGTCGATCGCCGTGATCTTCAACGGCCTCTCCGGCCATTCGTGCGACGGCAGCCGTTTATCAATCACAGCCCGGCGCACCTCCGGTGCGACCGTGGTCGCCGATAGTGCCAGCCGGCCGAATCGCCTGCGTCGTTCTACCACCGGCACCCCCGGGTCCGCGGCCGCGCCCTCGAACAGCACCATCAGTTCGTCGATGTCGACGTCGGGTGCTATTTCGTCAGTGGCTTCCGAGACCTGCCGCGCGAACAAGTCCTTCAGGCGGGCGCCGCGGCCGATCTGCGCGGCGACGGCTGCGCCCGCAGAGGTTCCAAGTAGCACGTCCGCACCAATCAGGCGAGTCGCGAGCATCGGTGACACATCTTGGATGCCAAGCAAAAACCCAGTCTCCCAGGCAATACCGGCGACACCACCACCGGCGAGCACCAGCGCCAGCGTCATGACACCGCCCTGATATCCGGGTGCACCCACCGAGCGCCCGGCTTCTCCACGGCGACCTCCGCAACAGCGTCGCTATTAACCTGGAGCACAGGACAATTCGGCTCGAGCAGCGCCTGGTGCCACGCCGCGACGGTGATGCTCAGACCGGTTCGACGATAGGTCGTGCGGCATTCGGCAGCACACCCTCGCTGCGTCGAGCTATAACGGCGGCTGGGTCGACGGCCGGCCTGGTGGCACCAACAGCTTCTCGCCCGCGGCGAATGCCGCCGATGATGGTGACGGCTATCGGGATGTACAGGGGCACGAACTGTAGGCCCATCAAGCCGATGAGGGAAATGTAATCAGGCATGGTCCGTTCGACCTTTCTCAGCAAGCGTGACCGGAGATCGCAGCGCGCACATACGGGTCAAGGGCGCTGCCTTCAACGGATGAACGTCACTGTGCGGCACGGCTTAACCATGCGGCACGCTGACGCGTGCCACATCGGTGCAGATACCTGGTCCCATACCCGTTCCCATACCTGTGTTCGAGGTCGCCGGGTCGATGTCATCGAAATGCTCCCTAACGTGAGGCCGTGACCGAACGGAAACACCATCTGGTCACGGCGAAGGAGAACTCGACGATGGAATCGCTGAACTTTCCCAGTGGCGGCGACCAATGTGCCGCCTGGTACCTGCCGGCGAAATCAGATGCGTTGGTGGGCCCAGACGGTTGGCCGTGCGTCGTGATGGCGCACGGTCTCGGCGGCACCCGTGACTGCGGACTCTTGGGCTTCGCGGAGGGCTTCGCCGCGGCCGGTCTGGACGTCCTCGCGTTCGACTACCGTGGTTTCGCCGACTCCACCGGGTCGCCGCGCCAGCTGGTCTCACACCGGCGCCAGCGTCGGGATTACCACGCGGCCATCGCCGCCGCGCGAAAGATGTCGCGCGTGGACCCGGAGCGAATCGTGCTGTGGGGCACGTCTTACTCCGGCGGTCACGTGGTGGCGGTCGCGGCGCGGGACGGGCGCGTGGCCGGCGCGATCTCCATGACCCCGGCAATGGACGGCGTGGCTGCGCTCGCGCAGATGGCACGGACCGCAAGCCCGCGAGAGATGAGGTGGGCGATCACAAATGGGCTTCGCGACGCGCTGCGCGGCGCGACCGGGCGCGCCCCGCACCATGTCCCGATCGTCGGTAGACCAGGCTCCGCGGCGGTATTCAACGCCCCGGGGGCAGAGGAAGCGTTGCTCGCCGTGGCGGGCCCAGCGTGGCGCAACGCCATTTGCGCTCGTTCCATATTCGGCTTGCCGTTCAACCGCCCGATACGGTCGGCACCGCGGCTCGCGTGTCCGCTGCTGATTCAGGTGGGAGCCGAGGACACGATCGCCCCGACGGATGACGCCCGCCGCACCGCCGCCAAGGCCGGGCCCCGCGCGGAACTCCGCGAGTACCCCGTCGACCACTTGGACGTCTATGACGGACCGGGGCGTGACGAACTGCTCACCGACCAAATCGATTTCGCGCGCCGCGCGGTCGGGCCGATGAGCCCCGCCGCGAAAACGGATGCCGTGTGACGCGGCAATTGCCTGGCGAGTAACCGCCAGCTCAGGTCGGCGCACCCACACCCGTTTGACTGGCCAGCACCACTTGGCGTGCCCACTTGTAGTCCGGCTTCCCGTTAGGCCCCCGTCGCACTTCTTCAACACGCACGATGACGCGGGGGCGCTTGTATCCGGCGAGCCGCTCCTTGAGGTACTCGTCGAGATCTGGGACGACCTCGTCGAGCGTTGCGCGGGTCGCGACCACAGCCGTGACGCGCTGGCCGAAGCGCTCGTCGGGAATCCCGATCACGAGCGCATCGGCGACCGCTGGGTGGGTCTTAATCGCCTCCTCGACCTCCTCGGTGTAAACCTTCTCGCCCGCCGAGTTGATGCAGCTTGACCCGCGACCGAGCAGGACGAGCGTGCCGTCGGCCTTGAGTTTGCCCCAGTCGCCGCCGAACGCGTAGCGCTTACCCCCGATCTCACGGAAGGTGCGTGCCGACTTCTCGGGGTCCTTGTGGTAGCACTTCGGTATCAGCGTCCCGCCGGCCGCGATGAGGCCGGGTTCCTCTGAGCCAGGCGCGATCTCGCGGCCGTCTTCGGCGAACAGCTTGGTTTCCGCGAGCGGGATGAACTGCCCGGTCTGGCCGGCCGGCATGTCTCGTCGTGTCACCTGTAGCCCGATGGCGCCCTCCGTGGCCCCGATGCCGTCGATCAGAGTGGCGTCGACATGACGCAGCAGCCCGTGCTTGACCGGGGTTGACCACATGACACCCGAGGACAGCATGACGCGCAGCGAGGACAGATCCCACCGTGACGGCTGCTGCTCGAGCGCATCGAGCAGGGGCCGCGCAAACGCGTCGCCGACGATGATCATGACGGTGACAGACTCGCGTTCCACCGTGCCCCAGATCTCCTCCGGGTCCAGCGAGCGGCCTGGCAGCGTCACCGCGCGACCGCCCGCCAACTGCATGGCGATCGAGTTGCCCAGTCCGGCGGTGTGCATCAGCGGCGAACACGGCATCACGACGGGCGCGCTGCCCGAGGCGATGCGTGCGGCGCCATTGGTGATCACCTCTTCGACTGCGGTTGGCAGCGGCGGCACGCCAAGCACGAACGGCACCAGCCCGAGCACGCCGGCCGTCCAGTCTCCGATGTCAAAGACGACGCCCTTGGGCATGCCGGTGGTTCCCCCGGTGTACATCACGAGCTCGTCATCGCGGCGCCGGGAGATCGGCGGTGCGGGTGCGGTGCCGGCGAGTAGCTGCTCGTAATGCTGTGCGCGCGCCACCGCGGGCGGAGCGTCCTCGACCTCGACAAGCAGCTTGAGATTGGGCACCCGGGCAGCGATACGTTCGACGGTTTCACCCAGCGAGGCGTGGAAGATCAGCGCCTCGGCATCGGAGTCGTCAAGCAGGTAGACGAGCTCGTCGTCCACGTACCGGTAGTTGACGTTGATCGGCACCATCCGTGCCTTGAGCGCGGCGAGAAACCCCTCGTAGTACTCGGGCCCGTTGTACAGCAGCAGCCCAACCTTGGAGCCGGGTCGCAATCCGGCCGCCGTAAACGCCGCAGCCAAGCGCGCGGCACGCTCCTCGAACTCGGACCAGGTGCGGCGCGTGTCGCCGTGGACGAGCGCGACCCCGTCGCGGGCCTGGTCGGCGTAGCCTTCGATGATTTCGGCGTAGTGCATCGGTGCTCTCCTGCGTGGCTAGGGGATCGGGTGCTCGACACGGTCACGCTTGGTGACCGTCCTGACCAAGTCGGCGAAACTCTCTCGCGCCAACTCGGCGATCGATGCGATATCGGGGATGACGTTGCGCGCTGCGCCCACGCCGACGCACAGGTTGTCCAGGTAGGACACCAGCGTGAAGTTCGCGATGTGGGAGGGCGGCACGATCGGGGCCGCATACATTCCGGTCAGCGGAGCGCCGCCGAGGTAGAGCTGTTTGTCAGCCTTTCCTGGAATATTCGAGACCACGATGTTGGCGGCGGGTGGCATGTTCTGGCGGCCGACGGACAGCTCCTCGCGCAGCTGGGCGACCCCCATGTAGACCACGGTCTCGAGCTCCAACGCACCCTTCGATGACTGCCGAACATGCGTCTTGACCGCCGCGGTCGTGGAAACGATCTGAGCGAGCCGCTCACTTGGCGACGCATCGGGCGCACCGAGGCGCACCTGGGCGAGTGCGGCCGCGTTCGATGGCGCGTCGTCCCCGCTCGCGCGGGTGGAAACCGCGATCGAGGCGACGAGCGGGCTGGTCACCTCCTCGCCGATGGCCGCGAGGTAGCGATGCATGGCGTCATCGCACACCGCGAGAATGACGTCGTTAACGCTGCCGTCCACGCGGTCGGCGATGCGTCTGGCTTCCGACAGTGGCAGGTCGAAAACGGCGAAGCTCCGCGACGGTGACTGCCGCCGAGCGTCCACGGCCAGCCGGGGAGCACTGAACGGCAAGGCCCGTGCTCCTTGCCGCAGCCCGGCGACCTCGAGGACCACCTCGACGATCCGCTGCGCGGCTCCCGCGACGGTTTGCACCTGACTCATCAGCGGTTTGAGCAGATCACGCTGCTTCGGGGAAACCGCTTGGCGAGCAGGTCGTGACGGGGCCGGTCTCGGCGCCCAGATCGGCCTGATGGTGCGACGAGTCTTGGCGGTGGACAGCGATCCGATCAGCATCCGCGCGCCGCTGATCCCGTCGGCGAGGGCGTGGTGCAGCTTGTAGAAGACCGCAATAGCCCCGTCTTGGAGACCTTCGATCACGTAGCACTCCCACAGCGGCTGGCTGCGGTCGAGCAGCGCGACGTACAGGTGGCCGACAAGCTCCATCAGCTGCTCGGGCGTGCCCGGGCCCGGCAGCGCGATGTGGCGCACGTGGTAGTTGAGGTCGACGGCTTCCACCGTCACCCATTGAGGCAGACGGCTTAGCGTCAAATCAGGCCGCTGATTGAAGGGTGCGACGGGTGCCGTCTCCCGAAACCCGGCGACGACGCGGGCCGCGAAATCAGCCGCCGGCTCGCCTGCCGGCGGGTCGAACAGCATCAACGCGCCGGCATGCATTGGCCGGGAAGGCGTCTCGAGGGCGAAGAACGTGGCATCAGGTAAGGCAAGGCGCGTCATGTCATCAGCTACTTGTCGACGGGGCGGGTGAATGATTCGGGCTCGGGCTGGTGCCGGCGGTCTCGAGCAGCTCGTCCAGCGACGCGCGGAAGCCCGCGATGAGCGGCCAGGCGTCGGGAACGGCCTCAGCATCGGCCATGGCGCCGAGATTGAACTGATCGCCGTAGCTCCAGACGGTGAAGTTCAGTGCCGCCCCGTGTGCTACCTGGCCGGTGGAGAACCATCGATCGAGTTTCCATTGACCCAGATAGAGTGGGCGGCGCGGTCCGGGGACGTTTGACACGCCGATGTTCTTGAACGGGCTGTGCCGGCCGTTGGTCTTCTCGTTCGCCCAAACCAGCGCCGATACCAGTGCGCCGGGGATGATCTCAATGATCTTGGAGAGGTCGGCGTCTTTCGTCGCCGCGAAGTGTTCTTTGGTGGCCTTCGCCGATGCGCTGCTCTGATGTAGCCGCTCGACGGGATCGGCAATCTCGGTGTGCAACCAGACGTAGTCCATTGAGGTGTAGTTGCCGGGCGACGGACGCTCGGCAAGCGGCTTGAGTGACAGCGGCATGGAGCCGACCATCGGCACGTCCGGCGCTGACCCTGCGTCTGTGAGGAGGCGTCGGACACTGCCGGCCGCACACGACAGAAACACGTCGTTGATCGTCACGCCAAAGGCGGCCGATATCTCCCTCAGCTCCTGCATTGAGAAGGTCTCGCACGCGAACCGGCGGTTGCGCGATAAGCCGCATTGAAACGGACCGGCCGCCGAGTGGTCCGTCGACGACGGTGAGAGACCCGGGCGTGCGGACGCAATTTCGCGTTCGATACGAACACGTTCCCGCAAAGCCCGCGCCGTGATCGGGACTTGCCGCAACAGCGCCGGCAGGTCGCGCAACGCCCACCCCAAACGGCGCGAGGGCGAAGGTACGGGGCCAGGCTCCCACACCTCCGATCCGCATGAAGTGTCCTCCGGTGCTTCGCTGAAGACGTTCTGCATCATCCCGATGGCGCCGATGCCGTCGGTGTAGGCGTGATGGAAGAGTGTTACGAGCGCTACCCGGTCGCCTTCCAGGCCCTCGACGATCCACAACTGCCACAGTGGCCGACGGCGGTCCAGCGGATTGGCGTACACCTGCTCAACGAGCGCGCAAAACTCCCTCATACCCCCCGGCGCTGGGCAGGCCACGTAGCGCACATGCGCGTCGAGATCGAACTCCGGGTCGTCGACCCAGATCGGCTGGTGGAGCCCAAGAGGCGTGGGCAGATACCGCTGGCGAAACACCGGCAGCAAGTGGATTCGCTCGCGCATAGCCTGCTGCATCCGGGGTCGTGACCACCCTTGGGGATCCGTCGAGGGATCTAGAATGGCGATCTTCAGCGTGTGGTTGTAAGCGTATCCCCGGTCAAGGCGCAGCATCAACGCGTCGCTACTGTTCAGCCGTCTCATAGCGGTGGCTTCCGCTCGGTCACAAGGAACGTCACGGTTGCTCACTCCCCCATTTCGGCGAACTTCCACAAACGGCGCGCGTAGAGGAACGCGATGAGCCGACGCGAGAACTCCGGCGAGATCCGTTTGATAATCCACTGGGCACGCAGGTCGCCGCCCGGAAGCGAATACAGCCGCCTCTTCGCCATGTCGATCACGATCCGGCCGACCACGTCCTCGGCGGTCTGGCTCGTGGTCTCCTGCTCGTGCCTGAGGGACTTCATCATCCGGGCGTTGGGTGACGCCAAGACCCTGCCCTCTGCGCCGAGTT
>Ga0153922_1000151_pt1 | contig 27951 bp, 24 predicted proteins | sample TSNJ006MetaG_FD_104723 | JGI IMG/M metagenome (GOLD analysis project Ga0153922, IMG submission 104723) | Attine ant fungus gardens microbial communities from New Jersey, USA - TSNJ006 MetaG | ecosystem: Host-associated > Fungi > Mycelium > Unclassified | place: USA: New Jersey, Brendon T. Byrne... | reverse complement strand
GTAGCCCGCTACGCCTACGTTTTTTCATTTGCACTCTCGAAAAACCATCCTCAGCGAATGAACTCATTATTTATTCTTCGATGTACTAGTGCACTGGCACGTTAATATTTAGTCATATCATACGAATGGAGGATGTTTCTTTTGAAAGCCTTTCAAATAGCCGACGTCAAAGATTTCATGAAAAAAATGCTGCTTCAGGATACATTTGACGCGTTTCGCGTCTCCGAAGTGAGTATCACCACTGCTGCCACATATGCAATCGACGGCATTCTTCATCCTGAATTCTATAGTTCAGATGAGGCTGATGTGCTGCCTGATGAGGGTGAAACCTATATCAGCTGGAAAGAGATAAAGCCGTTTTGCTTTTTTGTGATCAGGGGGAAGAAGACGCCTCTTAACTTTAAAATTGTGTTTTTGCTTTCCCGCGAGAACATCCAGAAGCTGCTGGACATAAATGGTATAACAATCGATTTTGAAGACGTGTTGGGTTTGTATCTGAACTGTCAATATGAAAAAGATAGCCTGATGTGTGTAACCGGTACTGCTCTTCGCTTTTTTACTCTGGATAAATCCCTGGATCACGCTTGGGATGACATGGTGACGAAATTCTTCAAACAGCAGGAAATTGCCTTTGAAGAAATGTGATTTTAAAATCAGATATATAAGAGCTATATGATCCAACTGTTCTTCTCGCTTCTCTTAAGCATTAAGAACGCCAGATCATATAGCCCTTGCATATTTTACTTACTATTTCGTCAGCCTCATCATAATCTGATTACTTCTGGCGATAAACTTGGTCATTTCATCCGGGGACAGCTGCTTATGGCTGAGTATGGCCAAGTCATAAAGCTGTTCGCACATTACTGTCGTATTCTCGGAATCCGGATTCTGCTCTACATACTGTACCAATGGATGGTTGCCATTCAATATCAGTGTTTCGCCGCCGCCACCGCCAAACATAGCGGAATCCATGCCATACATCTTCATCATATCCTGCATCCGACGGCTCTCTTCGGAAAGCGTCATCATCGAAGCTACATTTTCATTTTTCAGTTTTTCTACTTTTAAAGAAATCGCTTCATTATTCAAAGCTTTTTTAAAGGTTTCAGTCAATGCTTTTGTCACTTCTTCCAGATTCTCATCAGTATCTTCCTTGAATGATTCAGTGAGATCCGCATCGATCCTCTGGAAATGAATATCTTCTTTGGCCTGTTCTACATGAGTCATGAATGGGCTGTCAATGTTATGCTTCAGAACAACTGCATCCAGTCCTTCTTCTTTGAACATGTTGATATATTGGCTCTGCTGTACTTCATCGGTTACATAGAAAATATTCGTCTTTTCTACTTCCTTTTCTGCACCATCGCTGTCATCCTCTGTATCTTTAGCCGCATTGTTGTCTTTTGCTGCTTTGATATCCTCTGCATTGGCACCATCAGCCTCGGTACTGTCTGCATCGGCATCCTTCTGATGGACTTTTAAGTATTCTTCCATTGTCAGGTATTTTTCATCTAAGTTCTTGTAAAGGATGTAGTCCATCATTTTATCAGAGAATTTAGTGTCTTTTAAACAGCCAAATTTGATAAATGGATTGATATCATCCCAATATTTCTCATAGGCTTCCCGATCGGTTTTGCACATACCACTCAATTTGTCTGCAACTTTTTTACTGATATATTCGGAAATCTTTTTCACAAAGCCATCATTCTGCAGCGCACTTCTGGATACATTCAGCGGCAGGTCCGGGCAGTCGATCACACCTTTTAGCAACATTAAGAACTCTGGAATCACTTCTTTGATGTTATCTGCGATAAATACCTGATTATTATAAAGCTTGATTGTTCCTTCAATAGAGTCGTATTCAGTGTTAATCTTCGGGAAATAAAGAATTCCCTTTAAGTTAAACGGATAATCCATATTCAGATGAATCCAGAATAATGGCTCTTTGTAATCCATGAATACTTTCCGATAAAAATCTTTGTACTCTTCTTCGGTACAATCATTGGGATGTTTCATCCACAGCGGGGTTGTGTCACTTAAGGAAACCGGACGTTTGTTAATCTTAACTTTGTCCATGGCCGGTGATACTTCCACCATTTCTTTTTCGCCGTCTTCATTCTCCTGCTCTTCCATCTTTGCTTCTTCGTGAATATGTTCTACAACCACATCTTCGTCAGTCAGATCCGCTTCATCAATGGTCTCATATTCCTGCTCAGCATTGGCTTTGCTTAAGAAGATTTCTATCGGCATAAAGGAACAGTATTTTTCAATAATTTCCTTTGCCCGATATTCGTTAGCAAATTCCAGGCTTTCTTCATTCAGATGGAGGGTGATCTCCGTTCCAACAGTTGTCTTGTCCCCTTCACTAATCTCATATTCGGTTCCGCCATCGCATTCCCAATGCACCGGTACGGCATCTTTTTGATAGGACAAAGTGTCAATGTGCACTTCATCAGCTACCATGAACGCTGAATAAAAACCAAGGCCAAAATGTCCGATAATCTGGTCTTCGTTGGTTTTGTCCTTATATTTCTCGAGAAATTGCGCTGCACCGGAAAATGCAATCTGGGTAATATACTCTTCCACTTCATCTGCTGTCATTCCCAGACCAGTGTCGATAAACTTAAGAGTTTTCTCTTCCGGATTCACGATTACTTCGATATTGTTTTTATGTCCATCGGGAAAATCATATTCCCCCATTACATCCAGCTTTTTCAATTTGGTAATTGCATCACATCCATTAGAAATCATCTCACGGAAAAAGATATCGTGGTCGGAATACAGCCATTTTTTAATAATCGGAAAAATATTTTCACTATTAATTGATAAGTTACCATGCTTTACTGCCATATATTTCACGCTCCTTCATTTACAATAGTTGTTCTAATAAACATATTAATACCTTGAAAATGAAAAGTCAAGAGAAAATTAGCACTCATTCAAAAAGAGTGCTGACAGGCTGTTACTGTTCAACCATGTGAATTTTCAAAAGTCCGGCTATTGCAATGTATGGGCTGCCAGCAACACATTAAACCATTTCACCTTCAAATATTAAGCCAAAATACTCCTGGCCACACTAATACCATTAGCACTTGCCTGCTGCAGACCTCTGGTAACCGATGCGCCATCACCGACTGCACGCAGACCTCTGACACTGGTTTTGAAGTCGGAATCCACAACTACTTTATTAGAGTAGAATTTTACTTCTACGCCATATAGAAGCGTTTCATCACTGGCAATACCCGGAGTAACTTTATCCAGGGCCAGGATCATCTCCTCGATATCCACCATGATCCGGTGCGGGAATACCAGCGATAAGTCTCCCGGTACGGCATCTTTCAGGGTTGGCAGCAGATTGTTCCGGCACAGACGCTCCTCGGTAGTTCTTCTGCCCCGGCGGAAGTCGCCAAAGGTCTGGACCAGAATTCTGTTATCACAAAGCATGTTACTTAACTGCGCTATATGCTTTCCATATTCAATCGGTGTCTTAAATGGCTTGGTAAAGTTTTTCGAAACCAGCAAGGCAAAGTTGGTGTTGTTGGTCTTGTGTTCCTGAGACTTATACGCATGCCCATTAACTACCGCAAGACCCTCATCATAATATTCCGTTGCCACTTCACCTGAAGGATTGGTGCAGAATGTACGTACTTTATCATCAAAAGTAGGCGTGTAGTAAATCAGTTTTGCTTCGTACAGGTTTCTGTTCAACGAATCCATAATCTCGTCACGAACCTCAACCCGCACACCAATATCCACGGTTCCAACTTCCGTCTCAATCCTCTGCTTTTTACAAATGCCGCTGAACCAGTCAGCACCTTCTCTTCCCACTGCCGCTACCACTTCGTTGGCACAGTAAGACTCACCATCATCGGTCAGCACTGCTTTCACTTCATTATCTTCCACCACAATTTCCGAAACCATGGTCATAAATTTCATTTTCACGCCCTTTTCCAGCAGGTATTCCTGCAGACGGCTGTAAATCTTATACCCTTCTTCCGTACCCAGATGCCGGATTGGGCATTCCACCAACTTTAGATTGGCATTAATGGCTTTGCGTCGGATTTCGCGGATTTCATCCTCTTTGTTCACACCATAAACTTTCGTATCGGCACCGAATTTCAGATATATATTATCCGATTCTTGGATCAATGCCACTGCTTTATCATAACCAAGTATTTCCGGCAGATTTCCGCCCACATCTGGTGATAATGAAAGTTTTCCGTCAGAAAATGCACCGGCACCAGCGAAACCAGTTGTAATTGAGCATGGCTGACAGCCTACGCATTTTAAAGTCTTTCGCTTTGGACATTGGCGGTTTTCAATCGCCCGACCCTTTTCAATCATCAGAATCTTCATATCCGGCCTTTGCTCTATTAGTTCATAAGCACAGAATATCCCGGAAGGTCCTGCACCTATTATGATCACATCATAATATTCACCCATATATACTGCTCCTTTATCCCTCCACAATTAAGTACTGTCCATTTGGCAAGGTGAATACTTCACAGGCTTCTTCCAATTCGCCATCTGACATACCGTCAATATCCATGCCTGCTTCGTCCAGATATTCCCTTACTTTCCCGAGAGAATCTACCACAACTGCCATGCAGTCTTCCAAAAAGACTTCCGCCTCATCATACGTTTCAGCTATTATCTCATCAAAAAGCTGACCTTGGTTCTTTAAAAAAGTTTCAATACAAAGTTCACTATACTTATTCATCCCAACTCCTCCTTCTCACATGAAAGACATTGTATATCCAGCAATTCCTTTGGATGTTCAATAATCCGCCAGGCATGGTTTTGCTCCAGTTCAGCCCGGTCACGAAATCCCCATAGTACGCCGACAGTATACATATTAGCGGCGTTACCAGTCTGCATGTCCGTATCAGTATCCCCCACATACATACATTCCCGGAGCGAAACACCCAGCTGTTCGGCAATCATCACAGCAATGTCCGGAGCCGGCTTACACGGGATAGAAGGTACCTGTCCCTGGATCACATCGAATAAGTCCTGACCGAACATCCCATGGATTGCTCCCAAGGCTGCCGGATGTGGTTTATTCGAGCAAACTGCCAGCTTAACCCCCCGGCTTTTAAGTGTCTGCAGTGTCTCGACTATTCCCTCATACGGCTGTACCCGGTAAAGCGGGTCTCCAGCAAACAGATCGCGATACATCTTCCTGGCTTCCTCCAGATAGGAAAAATCCCCACCAGCCGCCTGAATGCTGCGGCTCATCAATTCATCCGCACCATCACCGGCGTAATAATTAAAATCCTCAACCGGCTGCGGCGGCAGTCCATACTGAGCCAATACTCTATTCGCCACATAAGCAATTGATTCCACCGTATCCAAAAGTGTACCATCCAAGTCAAATAAGCAAGCTTTAAACATTTTCTTCTCCTTCATTGTAGGAATTGTCTGTTTAATTCCTACAAAATTGTATACACTAATAAGTATATCGTGCAATATAAAAACCCGCAACCATTTTCCCCGTTTTGTTGTTACTGTTCACTCCGTGACCAGCAACACGCTTCGCGATGCACAGAAATTATGCATACTGCATAATTTCGCGCCTTGTATGTCTCGGGATTTCCGTGCATAATGCACGGAAACACCTCGCGGAATAGTTAGGAGTGAACGGTAACGTTTTGTTACAGTTCCGCCGTCAACCTCATTTTTTCTACTTTCTTTTTTAGTTGAAAAGTATTACAATATCCATAGCATATGTACTATTTTAGAATAATATTACTTCTTGAAAGGAGCTTACATGTATGTCAAAAAATAACTTTGGTAAAAAATTATTAGCCCTTGTGGCAATCGGTGCTGCCATAGGTGGTGTCATCGCTTTCTTAAAAAAATTCGAAAAAGAGGATGATGATGATTTTGATTTCGATAGTTTCGAAGTACCTACCGGCTGCGAATGCGAGCCCTGTGATATCGAGCAATCCCGTAGGTATACTACTATTGTCGGTGAAAAAGAGGATTCCGCGAACACCGAAACCACTGCTGCTGAGGAGATATTGGCAGAGGAAGCACTGGCTGACGAAAAAGATGCCAAAGACGCCGCACCACAGGATAGCCAGGACGAAGCATCAAGCGACGCTGGGAATAGTGAAACTGAAACTTCTCATGAAGAAAAGAAAGCGGAAAATGAAAGCACTGATGCTGATAAGTAATCTGCAAACGGGATTTTCCTTATGGAAAGTCCCGTTTCTCATCCGCTATTGTCTTAATATCCCACGCTTCCCTCAATCTGGATATACCTTCAATAATTTTCGCTTCGCTTAATGTAGCATACCCTATAATGATGTTTCCTGCTCCAGAAAGAATCTTTGGTCCAATAAGATACTCCGAAACTCCATATACCTTAACACCAGCCCGTTCAGCAAGTTCTACCGCTTTTTGTTCATCTAAACCGTTTATTAAACGAACTACAATATGCACACCGGCATTCTCACCGGAGACAGTGCAGATATCTGTCATTTTTTTTATTTCGCTTATCAGAAGGTCATGTTTGCTTTTATAAAGCGCACGCATCCGGTTCAAATGCCGCTCATAAAATCCTTTTCTCAAGAAGACTTCTATTATCTTTTGATCCACCCTGGAAACTGTAGCAGAAAATGCGCTCCCTTTCTTATTGTAGAGATCCATTAATGATTCCGGCAAAACCATGTAACTGATTCGAATGGCCGGCGCAATGGATTTTGAGAATGTCCCCATATAGATTACTTTGCCCTTCTGATCATATCCCTGTAATGCCGGGATGGGCTTTCCCCGGTATCTGAATTCACTGTCGTAATCATCCTCGATGATATAGCGGTTTTCCTGTTTTGCCGCCCATGCCAGAAGCTGCATCCGTCGTTTTACCGGCATAATGACCCCCATAGGGAACTGGTGTGCCGGCATTACATAAGCAATATTGGCTGCCGATGATTCCAGGCTTTCCACATACATCCCGGACTGATCCATTGCGATGACTGCCACTTCATAACCCATATTCTCAAAAACCCGACAGGCGCTTTTATAAGTGGGATTCTCCATCCCTACCACTTGATCACTGCCAAGTAAAACATATAACAGCATCAGCAGAAAATCATTTCCTGCCCCTATTACGATTTGCTGCGGCTTGCAATTGACACCTCTGGCATGATGCAGGTAATTTACTACTGCTTCACGCATGTGATAATCGCCCTGGGGATTACCCAGGCTGAAAAGTTCTTCACTTTCATCCTGCAATACTTCTTTAGAAATCTTTCGCCACATATTATGAGGAAAACCTTCCGGATCGATTCCACTTACCGCAAAATCACAAGGATGCTTTTCTTTCTTTTGTATTACTTCCCGGGATGTCTGCTTAGGCATGGGAATCTTATACAGATTTTCTATCTCACATACATAATAGCCTTTATACGGCAGCGACTCTATATAGCCTTCTGACAGCAATTGATCATATGCCAGCTCCACGGTACTACGGCTCACCTGAAGGTTGCGGGACAACGCACGCGTAGAAGGCAGACGCTCCCCCGGAAGCATCTGCCTTTCTTGAATTTCGCTGCGGATAAATTGATAAATCTGCTCATACAGCGATGCTTTACTTTTTGTGTCCAGTGAAATTAATAATTCATTCATACATAACCTGTCTATTTTGGTAGTTTAAAAGAACTCTTCAAGGAAACAATCCGGTTAAATACTAATTCTTCCGGCTTTGAATCTTTTACATCCACACAGAAATATCCATTTCTGACAAACTGGAAGCTATCATAAGCCTTCGCACCAGCAAATCCAGGCTCCAGAAAGCAATCTTTTAAGACGGTTAAAGAATTGGGATTCACATTAAGATTACCTTCTTCATCATAAACACCCTTTTCTTCATCTACAATATTCTCGTAAAGACGAACCTCTGCCTTCACTGCCTGTGCTGCCGGCACCCAGTGAATGGTACCTTTTACTTTACGTCCGGTGAATCCGGTTCCGCATTTTGTTTCCGGATCGTAGGTGCAGTGAATTTCGGTTATATTGCCGTCTTCATCTTTAACAAAGCTTTCGCATTTTACAAAGTACGCATTTATTAAGCGGACTTCATTACCCGGGAACAAACGGAAATATTTTCTCGGCGGTTCTTCCATAAAATCTTCCCGCTCAATATAAAGTTCCCTGCCAAAAGGAACGGTATGGGTTCCCAGCTCTTCATTTTCCATATTATTGGCTGCCTCCAGATATTCCACCTGGTCTTCCGGATAGTTATCAATAATCAGCTTGATGGGGTCTAATACCGCCATCATTCGTGGGCGTTTCAGCTTTAGGTCTTCACGGATGCAGTATTCAAGCATCGCATAATCCACCGAACTGTTTGCTTTGGATATACCACACAGATCAACAAACATTTTAATCGATTCTGGTGTGAATCCTCTTCTGCGCAGTGCGGCAATGGATACCAGACGAGGATCATCCCACCCATCCACAATTCCATCTTCCACTAACTTTTTAATATAGCGCTTGCCAGTTACCACGCCAGTCAGATACAATTTTGCGAATTCTATCTGCTTTGGCGGTTTTTCATATCCCACTTCAGCCACTACCCAGTCGTAGAGCGGTCTGTGGTCTTCGAATTCCAGCGTGCACAAGGAGTGGGTAATACCTTCAATCGCATCTTCAATAGGATGAGCAAAATCATACATCGGATAAATACACCACTTATCCCCGGTATTGTGGTGTGTCATATGTGCCACGCGATAGATAACCGGATCTCTCATATTCATATTCGGCGAAGCCATATCAATCTTTGCCCGCAAAACCTTGGTTCCATCAGCAAATTCGCCGGCACGCATGCGCGTAAATAAATCCAGATTCTCTTCCACGTTGCGGTCACGATAAGGGCTTTTCTTTCCCGGCTCCTTTAACGTACCCCGATACTCGCGGATCTCTTCTGCACTTAATTCACAGACAAATGCTTTTCCCTTTTTGATCAGCTTTACCGCTGCTTCATACATCTCTTCAAAATAGTCAGAAGCAAAAAACAGACGATCTTCCCAATCAGCGCCCAGCCACTTAATATCCTCTTTAATAGAATCTACGAATTCTACTTTTTCTTTCGTCGGATTGGTGTCATCAAAACGCATATTGAATTTACCATTATATTGCTTTGCGATTCCATAATTCAATAAAATCGACTTCGCATGACCAATGTGCAGATAGCCATTCGGCTCCGGCGGAAATCTGGTACAGACAGTATCATACACACCTTCTGCTAAATCCTTGTCTATGATTTGTTCAATAAAATTCTTGGAAATTACGGTTTCTTCCATCTCTTCCTCCTCAACAGTATCTGATTAGCTGAATTTCGCTTATATTCCATAATATCACAAAATTGAGTATTTTCAAGGAATAAATTTTGTATTTGAGCATAAGAATTCAAAAAAGCACTGCAATTGACATCTTTTGTCAATTTGCAGTGCCTTACAGTTATCAGATTCTGACTAATACACCAAGTTTAAATAGTAGTATCCATTAGTATCTTTTTTATTTCCCTGTCGGGACACCTTCACATAATATGTCCCCGCCTTTAAGCTACCTGTTATTTTGGTATTACCACGAGCCCCATAGGCATAGCCATTTGTAAATGCATTGGCCGAATTGCCGGGATAAAGCTGGAATCTAATACTATTATTCGCGTTTACACCAACAGCAAGAGAAATATACTGTTCTTTTGACAGTGTAAATTTATACCAGTCTGCAGTTTTTCCACTCTCGCCTGCAAGCAAAAGCCCTTTATACTTAGTATTTCGCTTAATACCCAACGCTTTTGCTTTACTATTTCCACTCTTATCGGTAACCTTGGTAAACGTGTATTTCAATCTGTAATTCTTGCAGGCTTTAGTTTGAACATAATATGTTCCTTTTTTTACTGCATAATATCCTGTGTAATTACCATTTTTAACCAGTGCCGATACATTCTTACCTTCTAGCGCCTTTTTCTTAGAATTATATAGTCTTATATACATACCATTTTTACTGGAAGAAGTCGGATATTTTTCCCAGCCGGTTAGAGTAATGAAACCCGATGAGTTCACCGTAATCTTATGATATACCGTAGTACTGTAATCAGCATTCTTAATATTATATGTAGTGCCTGCTTTCATCGTATGGTTTTTTGTTGCTGCCATTACATCTGTTTTACAGAAAAGTACGCACAGCATAATTGCCGGCAGAATCATAAAAAGTGTCTGCCATGTTTTTCTTTGTGTCCCTTTCACCTTCAATCCTCTCTTTCTTTCATAGGGTGTTAACGAGTTAGAATTTTCCTTAAATTAAAACCTTCACACGGAAATATCTTCCTTGTTCACAATTTTATCACACTTTCATCACATTTTAAATAGATTTTTGTAAGCTATCATGAAAATGTCACAAAAAAAGTTACAGTTCAGCCATGTGAATAAAAGTTCGGCTATTGCAATGTATGGGTTGCCAGGACACCGCGGTGTACCAGGAGAGGTTCGGCTGGGTTTTGGTAGTTTGTAATTTAGTGAGATGATACCTTGATACAGGGACGATCCTGATACGAAAAGAACGCTCTTCGTAAATTACCTGAAAAATCAGCGGGCAAAGGGCATGGGATAACTTACGTAAACATTTAGCGGCGGCGGAATCCACCATTTACGCAGACTTAAGGGCGAAGGCTTTCCTGAGTCCTTTAGTCGTAGTTAATGGTTAGTCCGCCAGAGCGTTGCCGCGTTTACGAAAGTTATCTCATGCCCTTTGGTCGCGTCCGTCATCCAAGATACTATTCCGCCCCACTGAACAATAACTAAGAAAAGCAAAAATCCTGCAGTCCCTTCTAATGATAAAAGGAAAACAGGATTTTCTATTAAGCTAGCGACGGGAATCGAACCCGTGACCTCCTCACTACCAATGAGGTGCGCTACCAACTGTGCCACACCAGCAATTTCATTTCTATGCAAACAATGCATTCCTGCAATCGCCTACCTAGGAAATTTTATCAAAATCATCCCCCTATGTCAAGAGGAATTTTACTCTTGCGGAATAATACAGGATTTCACCTTGGAACGGATACGCTGTAGTGCATTATCGATAGATTTTGGCGGCTTTTCCAACCGTTCGGCGATGTGGATGTAGTCCGCTCCTTCCAAGTACATTTTTAACACTTCATTCTCAAAACTGCTGAGGCTGTCCTTGATTCTCTGCTCCATGCCTGCTGCATTTTCCTGGTCGATAATAATTGCTTCCGGATTTTGCTCGGATAATTGGCGCAGCTCCATCTGGAATTCTTCGTCACTTAAAGAAACGTAAGAATTAAGTGGTCTGTGCTTTTGCCGGTTGGAACTTTGAATAGCATTATAAAGCTGCCGGTCGATACACAGGTGCGCGAAAGTAGAAAAGGAGGTATCCCTCTCTTCCCGGTAATCTCTTACTGCTTTAAAAAGCCCCAGCATACCTTCCTGGATCAAATCGTCGGTTTCGCCACCGACCAGGTACATTGCCCTTGCTTTTTTCCGCACCAGGTATTTGTACTTATCCAAAAGATATTGAGCCACTTCTTCATCACCTTCCCGCATCCTGGCGATTAACTGCTCATCCGTATATCCGTCGTATTTACTCATTTTACCCTCTTTGTCTTAGTATCTCAAATGCAAGTACTCCCGTTGCTACCGATGCATTCAGTGAATCAATATCTCCCTTCATCGGAATCGATGCAATGAAGTCGCATTTTTCTTTTACCAAATGGCTGACACCATCGCCTTCATTTCCGATCACAAGGCCTATTGGTCCCTTCAAATCCAGCTGATACATGGATGTTCCACCCATATCCGCACAGACAAACCATACCCCCTCTTTTTTCAGGCTTTCAATCGTCTGCGCCAGATTTGTCACCTTAGCTACCGGTGTATAATGTATGGCTCCTGCTGAGGTCCTGGCTGCCACTGCCGTCAGACCCGCAGCTCTGCGCTTGGGGATGATGATTCCGTGAACTCCCGCCAGATTAGCGGTACGGATAATGGCCCCCAGATTATGAGGGTCTTCAATCCCATCCAACAGAATAATAAATGGCGGTTCACCCTTTTCCCTTGCCCGAGCCATAATATCCTCTATCGAAGCATATTCATACGAAGCAGCTATCGCGATCACACCCTGATGCTTGCCGGTTTCCGTCATTCCATCCAATCGCTCTTTGGCAACAAAATTAACAATCGTATCGTGCTTTTTGGCTTCCCGGATGATAGAGCGCACCGGACCATCCTGGCAGCCCTCTATAACGTATAATTTGTCTACGCTTCTGCCTGAGCGGAATGCTTCCATTACTGCATTGCGCCCTTCGATTTTATTCTCATTAACTAATGTTTCTTCCATGTAACCTCTTTTCTATTTGTCTTCCGGCTTCTCTTTTTCCAACCCCAACTTGACTAAATCCACAATCCGGTTCAGACGGTCAGTCAGAAACAAATATCCCATTACTGCCTCAAATCCGGTAGCTCGACGATAGTCCGCTGTACTGGCATTTTTCGCCACTGTGTTGGATTTTGCATTTCTTCCCCGTTTATAGATATATAGTTCTTCTTCTGTTAGATGAGGCTTTATTTTTTGGATCATTTCCGATTGCTTAGGAGCCTTTACCAGAGCACTTACCTTTTTGTGCAGTTTATTTGCCTGGCAATTCCCCCCGCTTACGATAATCGTCCGGACAAACAAATCATAGATTCCATCACCAATGTACGCCAGCGTCAACGGGGAATAGGTTCTGACATCCACTTCTGCCAGCTGAAACTGCTCTTTCAAATATTTTAAACTCTCTTCCATTTTACCCCTTCCCTGGTATCTTTAAGCTCAATGCCCTGGGCCAGAAGCTGGTCACGGATTTCATCAGCCCTCTGGAAATTACGCTCTTTTCTGGCTGTCTGTCTTTGCTCAATGAGTGCTTCAATTTCAGCTTCCAGATTCCCCGTCTCTTTATTCACAATCAGTCCCATAATGTCACTTAGTGCTTCAATCTCAGCAAGCACTGCCTGGGCATATGTCTTAGAGCTCACTTCGGTTACCGTGGTGTTTGCAAATTTTACCAGCTCGAAAATAACTGATATTGCATCAGCTGTATTCAGATCATCATCCATAGCTGCATCAAATCTGCTTCGATATTCTTTCAATGCTGCTGCCTGGCCTGCTTCTTCCACCGGTATGGCTGCATTATCGGCGGCTATCACATCCTTCAACCGGCTGACTGCTGTGACAATACGATCTAATGCATTTTTTGAAGATTCCATAATTTCAGCACTAAAGTTCACCGGGCTTCTATAATGAGCACTCAGCATGAAGAAACGCAGCACCTGAAGATCGTATTTTTCACCAACTTCCCGGACTGTAAAGAAATTCCCCAGGGATTTGGACATCTTATGGTTATCAATATTCAGAAACGCATTGTGCAGCCAATACCGGGCAAAAATCTTGCCGTTGCAGCATTCGCTCTGGGCAATTTCATTTTCATGATGAGGGAATACCAAATCTTCTCCCCCGGCGTGGATATCAATTTCTGCACCCAGATAACGCTTAGCCATTACCGAGCATTCAATATGCCATCCAGGACGACCATCACCCCATGGTGACGACCATGCCGGTTCCCCTTCTTTTTTCGGTTTCCAAAGCACGAAGTCCAGCGGGTCTTCTTTCTGCTCTTCGCCGGTTACCTGCAGCGCACGATTTCCACTTTTTAAGTCATCCAGGTTTTTATGAGACAGCTTTCCATACTCATTAAATTTCCGTGTTCGGAAATATACGGTTCCATTTACTGCATAGGCATATCCTTTATTACCCAAATCCTGGATCATCTCCAGCATGCCATCGATTTCCTGGGTTGCCAGCGGATGGGTAGTGGCCGGTCTGACATTCATATCGGCCATATCCTTCTTGCACTCATCGATATAACGCTGAGATATCTCCTCTGAAGATATTCCTTCCTCTATCGCTTTTTGAATGATTTTGTCATCCACATCGGTAAAATTAGATACAAAATTCACATCATATCCTTTGTACTCCATGTAGCGGCGGGCGGTATCAAATACAATCATCGGCCGGGCATTGCCAATATGGATAAAATTGTATACGGTCGGTCCGCACACATACATTCTCACTTTTCCTTCTTCCAAAGGAATGAATTCTTCTTTTTTCTTCGTCAATGTATTATATAATTTCATGTTTATTGTTCTTCCCTTCCCTGAGCTCCCTTTTTCATTATTTCCTTCACCATCTTTTCCAGATCAATAATACGATTGGCAAGTGCTGAATTTTCTTTCTGTAATTGCTTCATATCTTCCGATACCGGATCTGGTAAATGACCATGATCCATGCTCTGTCTTGGCACTTTCACATTTGCCTGTTTCACTATCCGGCCCGGTATGCCAACTACCGTACAATTCGGCGGGACTTCTTCGATCACTACCGAACCGGCACCAATCTTCGAATTTTCCCCTACGGTAAATGAACCGATCAACTTGGCTCCGGCACTGATCATAACATTATCCTTGATCGTCGGATGACGCTTTCCGGTTTCTTTTCCATTACCGCCCAGAGTAACCCCCTGATACAGCGTTACATTATCGCCAATCACCGTGGTTTCACCGATGATCACACCGCTTCCATGATCAATAAAAAGACCCTTGCCAATGGTTGCCCCCGGATGAATCTCAATCCCGGTTTTGCGGGCAGCACGCTGTGACACCCAGCGAGCCAGGAAAAAATGTCCTTTTTCATATAACCGGTGAGCCCTTCTATACTTAAGCATAACCCGAAAGCTGGGATATAGCAATACTTCTAATGGTGTTTTTATGGCCGGATCCCGTTCTTGTATCACACTAAATTCTTCCCGTATACGTTTTATAAATCCCATTATATCACACTCCATCATAATTAATAGCATTATCGGAAGCCAAAAAACCTTCCGATAATTGTTCCTATGAAATAAAAAAACTCCATCTCTATATAAGAGACGAAGTTATCCGCGGTTCCACTCTTCTGAAGAAGATAGTCTTCTCCACTCAAAATACTTAACGCGTACAGACGTAACAGGATACTATATTCCCCTGTTCAGCTCCCGGATGCACTTCATCACTTCCTCCTCCAAGATGGCTTTCAGCCGGTGACCATCTCTCTCTGATGATTGCTAAGTGATTACTCTTTCCGTTCATTGCCTTTATACCCTTAGTTTATGCAAAAAAAAATTATTTGTCAATATTCAACTACAAAATTCTTACTTTTCTCCTTTTTATCTTATAAACCCCTAATTTACACAGAAAACTAGCATTTTTAGATAAAAGTTTAAGAATTATTTTTTGGACAGCCACCACAACCAGCGCATGATGATGTCACCATCCGATCATCTGCCAGAACATCAAGTGCTGCCGTAATGGAACAGATAGCATGAGCCGAAATCCCTTCCTGTCTGCCGGTAAAGCCCAGCCCCTCCTCAGTAGTTGCCTTTATATTTACCTGTTCCTCCTGAATACGCAGAACCTTTGCCACATTAGTGATCATTTTGTCAATATAAGGCAGCAGCTTCGGCTTTTGGGCAATGATCGTTGCATCAATATTATTGATCACATACATCCGCTCTTCCAGCAGTGTCCCCACCTGCGTAAGCAGTTCCATACTGGATATCCCTTTATACTTCTCATCAGTATCCGGAAAATGCCGTCCGATATCCCTAAGTGCTGCCGCCCCCAGCAGGGCATCCATAATTGCATGCACCACAACATCTGCATCCGAATGCCCCAGAAGGCCCTTTTCCCAGGGGATTTCCACCCCACCTAAGATTAATTTTCTGTTTTCTACTAATTTATGAACATCGTATCCCATTCCTACACGCATAATTGTTCTTCCTCTTCCTGCATTTTTTCTTTCTTCTCTTTATACTCTCCATAATACCTTATTTTTACCCTGATTTCAAATGCTGAACAGGATATTTTACAATCCTAATAATGCCCGCCATGTATTCTTACCGATAATTCCATCTATCACCAACTTTTTCTGCTTTTGCAACTCCATCACCGCTGCCTGAGTATCCTTGCCGAATACACCATCGATACCACTTATTCCAATACCGATTTTGTATGCCTGTGAAAGCCGCTCCTGAATTAACTTCACAAGTCCTCCCCGGGTTCCCAAACGTATGGTAGGACATCCTTTCAACGTATTTGGCCCAGCAATTCCATCTAAGGCTCCTGGATCATATCCTTTACTTTTCAGTTCAGTCTGAAGACGAAGAACCCAGTTATCCTTGCTTTTTGACGTTGTTGAAGAACCTGCTGAACCAGATCCGGAACCGGTTGCTCCGGATGTCGATGGCCAGGTCTTTTTAAAACCAGCAAAATTACCGTATTTCTGTTTTAACAAACCCGGTGTACTTCCCCAGTCCGGCAGTTGAAAATGCGGGCGGTCAACAATTGACTTCCAGTCACCACCCCATTCCAAACCCAATCCTTTCCCGATTGCTCCAACTGCCTCAAAGAAGTTACCAGAAGTATTGTAAGCACCCCTACCATCATTCCGATAAAAGTCAAAGGCAATCCCCCATTGGTGCATTGAACCGTAAGAACTCCCCGATACATTCGTAATAATCGCTCCAGGCTTTGTACGCCCCTGAGCATATAGCGCATCCTGCTCAGCTGCTGACCGAAAACTTTCGCCGATAGCAATCTGATACCCCTTTGCCGCACATTTGGTTTTCAACTGAGCAGCAAGAGACTGAAGCCTTGGATGACACCTCGTAATATCATTTCCCATAATCATCCTCCATTATTCTACTGTTTTATATATAATATGACAATTTCGTTCTAATCGTGTTTTTGTTTTTTTCACAAAAGCTTTAATTTATTGTCACAGAAAGTACATACTTATCCTTTATGATGTAATTAACAACAAATAAGCTTATTGACTTTTTATATACTTAGTTTTTTTCTTTTTCATGTGCCAGTGTCTTAAGACACTGGCCCTCCTTTTGTATAAGCGAGCACTCGGAAACTCACTGCATTTAAGTTTTTCACTAAAACCAAAAAAAGTATTGACAACCCCCCAAACAGAATTGTATAATAGCAAAGCAGGTTAAAACAAACCTGCTGATCACTTGGGATCTTAGCTCAGCTGGGAGAGCATCTGCCTTACAAGCAGAGGGTCACAGGTTCGAACCCTGTAGGTCCCATTTGTTTTGCAAAAAATACAAACTAAACATGGCGAGATAGCTCAGTTGGCTAGAGCATACGGTTCATACCCGTAGTGTCGGGGGTTCAAATCCCTTTCTCGCTACTCTAAAACCCCCGTAAATTCAATGTTTACGGGGGTTTTTCTTTTATAGTCTTTGTCCATAATCGGACACAAACCCGAGAAACAGCAATGCCCCGACTTATGAGGTTCGGGGCATTGCCACTTTCTAAGATAGGGCACTATCTTATTTATATCATCAGGTAAAAATACCTGACAATAACATAACTACAGATTCCTTCGCAAACCTGTACTTATGTCCTACAATGCAACTGGCTGACATATCACTCTTGGTGACGAAGTCCCTTTAGCTTTGCGTACGCTGCTTTTCAACAGGTTTGCCTGATATGAAGTTGAATCTTTCTATAACTTATTTCTGTATTAACTATACCATACAGACCGTTACAACACTGTTATGTTTTAGAGGAAAAATCAATTTTTTTAAATTTTTTTATTTTTCTTGCAGCATCGATGCAACGGCTGGTTCAGACCATGAATAATCCTGCAGATAATCGCCATGGAACAGCTGATACTCTCCGTCCAGATAGCGGTAATAATCGCAGACGAACTTGCTGGTATCCACACGAGTCTTACCGTAAGCCCGTTCAACCAACTCACTGATCCCTGCTGCTTGCAGCGCCTGATTCAAACGGTATAGATACATCCGAAAATTATTCCGGGCGGATTCTTCATCTATCTCGTCGCCTAATAAAATATATGCCATTTTGCTATTCTCGACCCATTCGCCGCGGCTATGCACCAGGTATGCCAGAACTTCCCTGGCCTTTTTGCTGCGAATCACCACACCCTTTCCATCTACAAAAAGTCCAAAGCTGGGGAAGCAATGGATTTTAATATGAGCTGCCGCCTTTTTTTCCGGATGTATCTTCCTGTACTTATCAATAACCTTCTGAATATCCTGGTTGGTATAAGGCTTTACAAGATATGCTAATGCATCCGTTTTCCAGGCCTCAAGGGAATACTGGGGATGTCCGGTGACAAATACCACTTCCGGTATCTTCTGCATCTTCTGAATATCAGACGTCAGTTCAAGACCATCCAGTCCTGGCATCTCTACATCCATGAAGACCAGATCCACCACATTATCTGCCATATATTCTACTACTGCAAGGCTATCTGTAAAGGTCTGAATTACCTCTACACCTTCTAATTTTTCCAAAATCCGAGTAAGTAATCGAACTGCCTTTGGCATGTCGTCAACAATGATGGCTTTCATTACTATTCCTCTCTCTCCTCAGGGATGCTGATTATAATTTTAGTCCCTTTCCCATTTTCGCTTTTGATCTGGACTTTAGTACCTGAAAATGCTTCAATCCGCTGGATGGCATATGCTCCCTGGCTCAGTATCCCATCTGTTTGGGGAACCGCAGTCGGATATCCTGCACCATCATCCTCAATAACCACATAATACATACCTGTCTCTTTCCGGGCTGAAAGTTTCACACAGCCCACCCCGCTCTTTTGACTAATGCCATGTCGGACAGCATTTCCGATAAAGGGTTGAATGGATAATGCCGGAATGGAAAAGTCAGTTGTCTGTATATCCATCTTAAAAACCAGGCCATCTTCATACATCAGCTTCTGTAGTTTCATATAATATTTAATTAACTGTAATTCTTCTTCAAAAGATATGATTTCTTCCTGACCAGCGTACTCCATATATCCCCGCAGAAAGCCGGAAAATGTCACTACTGCATCAGCGGCCTCACGAGGAGCAGAATAACAAAGCTCCTGGATTGCCACCAGGCTGTTGAAAAGAAAATGAGGCTGCATTTGCTTTACAGTCATTTTCGCCCACTTCTTTTTTAACTGCTGCTCATCTGATTCTTTCACAGGACATTTCCCCCTTTCTTTCATTGAGTACTCTCATTTCAACTGCTATCTCTATCTGTGCTCAGCCTTGGATGTCTCGCTGAACTATAACCTGTTAATTACTTGAAATATGCCACTCCTGATTCAAAGATCTGAATATCCTGCTCACCATAAATATTCAAAGCCACAAAGTCGTCTCTGCGTTCGCTGTGTGCCATTTTCCCCAAAACACGTCCATCCGAGCTGGTGATACCTTCAATTGCAGCATAAGAACCATTTACATTCCACTCTTCATCCATCGAAACATTGCCGCCGGGATCACAATACTGGGTTGCTACCTGCCCGTTGGCAAAGAGTTTTTCAATCCATTTCTGACTGGCTACAAAACGTCCTTCGCCGTGTGATGCCGGATTAGTATAGACCTTACCGGTTTCCGCTTTTTGAAGCCATGGGGATTTATTAGTCATTACTTTTGTATAAACCATCTTAGAAATATGGCGTCCAATTGTGTTATAGGTCAGCGTCGGTGAATCTTCGGTCTGTCCGATAATCCCACCATATGGAACCAGCCCCAGCTTAATAAGCGCCTGGAAGCCATTACAGATTCCCAGTGCCAGGCCGTCTCTTTCATTCAGCAGCTTCATAACTGCTTCTTTAATCTTGGCATTCCGGAATGCCGTAGCAAAGAATTTGGCCGAACCGTCCGGTTCATCCCCGGCTGAGAAACCACCTGGAAACATGATGATCTGAGATTGGTTAATAGCCGCTTCAAACAGGTTCACCGAATCCAAAATATCAGCTTCTGTCAGGTTCTTGAATACTCTTATGATAACATCTGCGCCAGCTCGTTCAAATGCTTTTGTGCTGTCATATTCACAGTTCGTTCCCGGAAACACCGGAATAAATACCGCCGGGCGAGCCACTTTATGCTTACACACATATACCTTTCCACCATTATAAACCGGACTGTCAACAGCCGCCATATGATCTGTGCTTTTGGTCTTGAACACCTTTGCAAGCGTTCCTGTCCATGCATTCAACGCTTCATCTATGGAAATTGATACATTTCCATATTCAAATGAGTTCTTATCCGTCACTTCACCGATTACAGTATACGTCGTCGAAAGCTCTCCTACTTTCCCATCTGCAACTTCACAGATGACATCACCAAATCCTGGGGCAAAGAAATCCCTTGGATCCAGATTGTGTTCAATCTTAACACCCAGCTTATTGCCAAATGCCATTTTGCTGATGGCCGCTGCAATACCATGACGGTCTAAAGCGTAAGCCGCCACTACCTTTCCTGCTTGCATATCCTGATGCAGTTTATTGTACTGATCCATCAGTTCTTTATATTCTGGCAGATCATACTCATCTTTCGACAGGCGAATCCAAACCAGCTTATTACCTGGGGTTTTCAATTCCGGTGTAATGATATCCTGCTGCTTTGCAATATCCACCGCAAAAGATACCAGCGTCGGCGGTACATCAATCTCATTAAAACTGCCGGACATACTGTCCTTGCCGCCAATCGAAGGCAGTCCAAAGCCAAGCTGTGCTTCATATGCTCCAAGAAGTGCTGCAAATGGCTGGCTCCAACGTGATGGTTCCGCTGTCATCCGGCGGAAATACTCCTGGAATGTAAAACGGATCTTACCGTAATCACCACCAGATGCGACAACTCTTGCCACTGATTCGGTTACGGCATAAACCGCACCGTGGTATGGACTCCAACTTGATACATATGGGTCAAAACCATAACTCATCATGGTAACCGTATTCGTCTTACCATTTCGTACCGGAATCTTAGCAACCATCGACTGGGTTTCGGTCAACTGATATTTACCACCATATGGCATCAGTACGCTGCCTGCACCGATAGAACTGTCAAACATCTCCACCAGCCCTTTCTGCGAGCAGGCATTCAAGTCCTTCAAAGTATCCAGCCACTTTGTCTTTACATCACTAACCTCTTTCCTCGCCAGAACATTTCCCTCACGGTCTGGGATGTCCACCAGTACTTCCGTCTCCTGATGAGCACCATTGGTATCTAAAAATGCCCGGGAAATATTCACAATTTCCTGGCCCCGCCATTTAAGAACGAGGCGTGGACTTTCGGTAACAACCGCTACCTCAACCGCTTCCAGATTCTCTTCATTAGAATATATCAAAAACTGCTCTGCATCTTTAGGATCCACAACAACCGCCATACGTTCCTGAGATTCCGAAATAGCAATTTCCGTTCCATCAAGACCCGCATATTTTTTCGGCACCTTATCCAGATTCACCTTCAGGCCAGCTGCCAGTTCACCGATCGCTACCGATACGCCGCCAGCACCAAAGTCATTACATTTTTTAATCAGTTTACTTACTTCTTCGCGACGGAAAAGACGCTGGATTTTTCTTTCTGTCGGCGCATTACCCTTTTGTACCTCGGCACCGCATGTCTCGATAGATTCTTCGGTATGCACCTTGGAAGAACCGGTTGCACCGCCGCATCCGTCACGTCCGGTACGGCCACCCAACAGGATAATGATATCATCTGGATCAGATGTTTCACGAATAACCGCCCGCCGCGGCGCAGCCCCCATAACAGCGCCGATTTCCATTCGTTTTGCCACATAATCAGGGTGATAGACTTCTTTTACATAACCAGTAGCAAGACCTATCTGGTTACCGTAAGAACTGTATCCGTGCGCTGCTCCCCGCACCAGCTTCTGCTGCGGCAGTTTCCCTTTCATGGTTTCCTGTACGGATACAGTTGGGTCTGCCGCCCCGGTTACACGCATTGCCTGATATACATAGGTACGGCCTGACAACGGATCACGGATCGCACCGCCAAGGCAAGTGGCCGCACCACCAAAAGGCTCAATTTCCGTCGGATGATTGTGCGTTTCATTTTTAAAGTTGATCAGCCATTCTTCCTCTTTTCCATCAACATCCACCGGTACTACAATACTGCAGGCATTGATTTCCTCAGACTCCTCCTGATCATCTAATTTCCCTTCCGCTTTTAACTTACGCATCGCCATCAGGGCAAGATCCATTAAGCAGACAAATTTATCATCTCTGCCCTTAAAGATCACTCCTCTGTCCGCCAGATATTTTTCATAGGTATTTACAATTGGGTTCTTGTAATCACCTTCTTTAAAAGTGACATTTTTCAGCTCAGTCGAGAAGGTAGTATGACGGCAATGGTCTGACCAGTACGTATCCAACACACGAATCTCTGTTACCGAAGGATCCCTCTTCTCTTCACCCTGAAAATAGTTCTGAATATGCTGAAAATCCCTGAAGGTCATAGCCAGATTCAAAGAACCATACAGTGCTTTCAAACCAGCTTCATTCATCTTAATAAAGCCATCAAAAATCTTCACATCGGCCGGGTCATCAAACTCAGTTACCAATGTCTCCGGCTTAACAAAATCCGTTTCACGGGAATCCACCGGATTGATACAATGATCCTTAATCGCTTCCAGCTCACCCTCACTGATCGTTCCCTCGATCACATACGTAGTCGCCGAACGGATAATCGGCTTTTCATCCTCTTTTAAGAACTGCACACACTGCACTGCCGAATCGGCCCGCTGATCAAACTGCCCCGGCAAAAATTCCACTGAAAATGCACGTGCATCCTTGTCCATATCAAAAGTTTCTTTATATAAATCATCTACCGGCGGCTCTGAAAAAACGCACTTACAAGCACTTTCAAAGATACTGTCTGAAATATTCTCCACATCATAGCGAATCAACACACGCACTCTTGTAACGCCTTTGATTCCCAGATACCCCAGAATCTCTTCCTGCAGTTCCTTCGCCCGCACCGCAAAATCTGGTTTTTTCTCTACATAGACACGTCTTACATTACCCATTTCCATACCTATCCTTTCGTAAATTGAAAATTCTTGTAAAAAATCAAAAAACTCTATTCTAAAAATACCATAAGATATATTATTAGTAAAATTAATATATCTTATGGTATTTATTGTTCACGCTAATCAAAGTTCTGCTATTACTTCTACTTCACAAAGTACATTCTTAGGCAGCGTTTTTACCGCAACACAAGAACGCGCCGGCTTTCCCGTAAAGTACTTACCATAAACTTCATTAAATGCCGCAAAATCTTCCATATTGTCCAAAAAACATGTGGTTTTTATTGCATTTTCATAACTCACACCAGCTTCATTTAATACTTCGCCCAGATTTTTCATTACCTGTTCAGCCTGTTGGATAATATCTGTGCCGATGATGTCACCCGTTGCCGGGTTGATCGGAATCTGACCGGAAGTAAATACCAGGTTCCCTGTAATCATCGCCTGGGAGTATGGTCCAATTGCTGCCGGTGCTTTTGTTGTGCTAACTACCTTCATCTTCATTTCCTTCTTTCTGCAGGTTTTTGTTACTATTCCTTATCTTACCGTATCATGTCTGAATCCTAATTGTCAAGATTGACAGGGACATGTTATAATTAAATGTGTTGGCTGGGAGGACGCGGCAGCGGGTTTTTCAAGAGATTTACAAAAAGTATCTCTTTCCACCAAAGGTTTGGTAGCAATGAATCTTCATTACAAACTTATCCTCCCTCAGTGGCGTCCTATTGCCAGTACATTGAAACAGCTCACCTTCCCCCTAACTTCACTGCTTATCAACCAATTCAATAGTCTTATTATCGGGAGAATATTTATGGACATTAATTACGAATTATATAAAGTTTTTTATTACGTAGCTTCATCACTAAGCTTCTCCAAAGCATCCAAAAAGCTTTTCATCTCTCAATCCGCAGTCAGCCAATCCATCAAAACGCTGGAACGGAAACTCGGCTGCCCTTTGTTTATCCGCAGCACTAAAAAAGTTTCTCTGACCCCGGACGGCGAAACACTGCTTCGTCACATCGAACCCGCCATCCACTTTATTCAGCGGGGCGAATCACAAGTGATGGAAACGGCTACTTTAGGCAATGGCCAGCTGCGTATCGGTGCCAGTGATACCATCTGCCGCTACTTTCTGGTTCCTTATCTGCAGCTTTTTCATAAAACCTATCCCGGTGTTCATATCAATGTTATGAACCAGACTTCCACCCGCTGCGTAGATTTATTGCGCAATGGACAAGTAGATTTAATCGTGACTAATTATCCTAACTCGCAGCTGAACGAAATGGATACACTGCTGCCGATTCATACTTTCCAGGATGTTTTTATTGCCGGCAAACAATATTATCAGAACCTGCAAGATACCACCCTATCATTGGCACAGCTGCAGGAGCACCCAATTCTTATGCTGGATGGCCGAAGTGCAACCAGTGAATTCCTGCATGATATTTTCCGTCAGAATCATCTTGAGCTCATTCCGGAGATTGAGCTGGGGAGTAATGATCTGTTAATTGATATGGCACGTATTGGGCTTGGTATTGCCTTTGTTCCGGACTTTTGTATTCCCGAATGCCGGGATTTATTTCGCCTGCACACAAAAGAAGTGCTGCCCACACGCCAGTTAGTAATCTCCCGCAATGCTCATTTGCCCCAGACACAGGTATGTCAGGCATTTATTCAGCTCTTTTCCCAGAAATCCATCAACTGATCTTCTATATTGTCTAACGTACATATTCGGTAGTCTGACCAGTCTGCAGGGAAGAGTTCCCGGTAATCACGGTTCATGAAGCGTTCGTCCAAAAGGACTATAATACCTCGGTCGCTATCCGTTCGAATCACCCGGCCGGCAGCTTGAAGTACTTTATTCATCCCCGGGAAACGGTAAGCATAGTCAAAACCATTCTCTCCCCGGGCATTATAAAAGTTCATTAGAATTTCCCGCTCATAACCAATCTGAGGCAGGCCGGTTCCTACAACGACAGCTCCGATCAGGCGTTCGCCGATGAGGTCAATTCCTTCTGAGAAAATCCCGCCCATAATAGAAAATGCCACCAGACTTCCTTCTTTTTCCATGTGGAAATGCTGTAAAAAATCTTCCCGGGATGCTTCGCTCATAGACATGCTCTGCTTTATCAGGATAATATCCTCCTGAGAATAGTTTTCCTGGTAGATGGCATATACCTCTTCCATAAAACGGTAAGAGGGGAAAAAAATCAGATAATTTCCCTCTTTTGCCCTAACTACTTTATGAATATAAAAGGCAATCTTACGGTATTCTTGGTAGCCTCTTCGGGTATAGCGACTGCTTACATCCCGCCCCAGCAACAAGCGTTTATTTTCCGGCTCAAAAGGTGAAACTGCGCGAATTGCAAAATCATCATCACGGGTGCTGAAAAGGGTTTTGTAATACTGCATTGGCAGCAGTGTAGCAGAGAAGAAAACTACACTGTTTCCTTTCTTCAAACATTCCTGCAGATTCACTGCGGGGTTTACACAATACAACCGTATCGCAAAACGTCCATCATTGTCATGCCTGGTGTAGATTACGTAATTTTCATCAACCAGTTCACTGATAGCCAGAAAAGTCCGCACCTGAAAATAAAAGTTCAAAACTTCATCATGTAATTCGCCAGGTGCAACTTCCTCCAGAAACTTTTCTAATTCCGACATTACATTCAGCAGACCCATCGCAAACGCACCCAGGGTGGGCAGGATTTCATAAGTATCACACTCCCGTTTATATTCAAGGAGCTGATGGTTACTTTTCTCCAAGTATCGCTCTAGTTTTTTGTTGTATGGACGAATCAGCTTTTTTATCGCAAGAAAGTCTTCTTTATATAACACCGCGCTAAACATCTCACGGCCACGTTCCACCAGGTTGTGGGCTTCATCGATCAGAAAGAGGTATTCTGCTTTTACTCCTTCAGCAAAAAAGCGCCGCAGATGGACGCGGGGATCAAATACATAATTATAATCACAAATAACAGCGTCTGCCCAGGTAGCCGTATCCAGGCTCATCTCATAGGGGCAGACAGACCATTTTTCACTTTGTGCCAGCAGCGTGTCCCGATCCAGTGTATCACTGGTACGCAGCAATTCGTACACGGCATCATTTACCCGGTCATAATGTCCTTTTGCCCGCTGGCAAGCCTCTGGATCACACTCCATTTCTTCGCAGGCGCACATTTTCTCCTTGGCGGTAAGGGTGACGACTTTATACTGTAATCCCCGATCCCTTAATATTCCAAATGCTTCTTCCGCAACTGTTCTTGTGATCGTCTTTGCCGTCAGGTAGAAAATCTTATCTCCCAGCCCTTCTCCCACCGCCCGTACAGCCGGAAAGATTGCTGACATCGTTTTTCCAATCCCAGTTGGGGCCTGTATGAACAATTCTTTTTTTCGGACTATGGTTCCATATACTCCAGCCACGATATCCCGTTGGCCTTTTCGATATTCAAAGGGGAATTCCATACCTTGCATCGACTGGTTGCGGGTAATACACCATTCATGCTGGAGCAGTGCCCATTTATAATAAGCATCCAGCAGGTTTTGAAACCATTTGGTCAGTTCCTCCATATCTATGGTCTGAGAAAATCGCTTGATTTCTTCACTTTCCATATTGCAGTAGGTGATCTGTACTGTCATCTCTTTGCAGGCATGTTCCAAACCATAGATATAGGCATAGCACTTAGCCTGGGCCAGATGCACTTCAATTGCTTCTTTTACTTGTTCTAAGTCGGCAAAAGTTCCTTTGATCTCATCAATTGTAGCAGCGCCTTCTCCTGGTAGAATTCCATCCGCCCGGCCTTCTACCTTCAGAAAAAATTCGTCGTATTCCACCTGATGATCAAGCGGAACTTCTGCCTGATATACAGCTCCCATCCGGCTCTGAATCTTTCTGTGAATACGGCTTCCAAGCTGCATAGCTTCTTTATCCGCCACACCGCTTTTGCGATTATCCAAATCCCCGCTGCGCAGAATAAATTCTACCAGGTTTCGAACTGATATCCTGACTGTTGTTTTTTCCATGTAATATTCAGGGCACTAACGGATAAAATTCGTTGGTGTCCAAGCCTCCTGTTTCGGCAATTCGATATTTCCTTTGCCTGCTTCAATGTTTTTTAAAAGCCACGACATATTCAGTCCGAGGGTACGCATAATCTGCAATCCTTCTTTATCCTGCAGCGTTTCTTCTGGTTTCATTCCATGGATTGAATTCCAATACTGGGAAGATACCACCGGCATGCCGGAAATGGTGAAATACTTATTCAAACGATCGAACGCCGAACCGGCACCGCCTCTTCGGCAGCTTACGATAGCTGCTCCTGGTTTATAACGGAATTGACTGCCCGCCGCAAAGAATGCCCTGTCCAGAAGTGCACATAATGCTCCGTTCGCTCCGCCATAGTACACCGGTGAGCCAATTACAACACCATCTGCCTGAATAATCTTCTCGATCAGCGCATTGGCTGGATCATCATCGAATGCGCACCTGCCGATTTCCTTACATTTAAGACAATCACAACATCCCCGAACAGGTTTTACACCAATGTGGAACAGCGCTGTCTCAATCCCCTGTTCTTTCAATGTCTTTTCCACCTCACATAATCCGGTATAAGTACATCCTTTTGCGTGGGGGCTGCCATTTACTAATAAAACTTTCATTTAAAATACTCCTTCCACACCATTTAAATTTATATCAGAATTACACCTATGGTAACAGTTCAGCCTTCGGCTGAACTGTTACCACCTATTCTACCACAGCTTCCTTACATTTTCCACACTACAGGAAAACAAAAAGCCGATGATTTGTGATTGCTCACAAGTTCATCGGCCAAAACTATTATTTGTAAAACAAAGGAATTTATTGTAATAATTATTTTGTTTTAAATTCAACACTTAATCCAGATCTTCACCGTTACTTTCAATGACTTTCTTATACCAGAAGAAAGAGTCCTTACGGCTACGGTCAAAAGTGCCGTTGCCC
>Ga0153922_1000149_pt1 | contig 28360 bp, 18 predicted proteins | sample TSNJ006MetaG_FD_104723 | JGI IMG/M metagenome (GOLD analysis project Ga0153922, IMG submission 104723) | Attine ant fungus gardens microbial communities from New Jersey, USA - TSNJ006 MetaG | ecosystem: Host-associated > Fungi > Mycelium > Unclassified | place: USA: New Jersey, Brendon T. Byrne... | reverse complement strand
TGAAGCTGAGACAGCAGACAAGGATGCAGACACGACTGGAACCGGTCTGCCGGAAGGCTGGTCTCCCAGCAATGGCCCACGAGACAGCAATACGGATGTCACGTCATATATAACCTTTACACTTGGAAAGCTGACGGGACCGAGTGGCACGATTATGCCCGAAGGCACTACAGATGTAACCTTTACATATGGTAGTTATATTTTTACAATCAGCTTTGCAGTTGATATGGCAGCTCTAAACAGTGCGCTTAGCCAAAGCGGTCTTGAAGCAGGTGATTACTTTACTTTTACGGTTCCCACAGAATTCAAGAATCTGAGTTTCAATATCAACGGTCCGGACGGATTGGTCTGGGCTAATGTTACAACTGACGCAAACGGGGCGGGGAAGCTCGTTTTCACCGGCAACGCTGAGGGCAAGGCATCTGTATCAGGGAACCTTAGTTTCAGTGGTAGTTATACGGAGACGACTGCAGGCGTTTCGAATACATGGGAATTTGTTTTTGATAATACTTATACATTTGGAGGAACATCTGAAGGAAAAGATACTGGAGTTCCAACCACAAATTATGTATCGGATACAGAAAATCTAAAGTCTGGGCTTGGCAATGTTGCAGGCACTAATGCTTACGGTTGGTTACTTTATGTGAATCAGTCTGCGGATTCATGGACTGGGGTGATTACAGTTAGTGATGATCTTGGCTCTGGTCATAAAATGACAACCTATGCCGGTGTCGCTAATGTAAAATATGCTTATTATGGGCTGGATCATTACGATGGACCTGACTACTACGGCAGAACGAACGCAGATATGGACAATTATTATTTCGGTATCGCTCTTATTGATTGGGCTACCATGCGAGCTGATTACAACAGCTTTGTTCAATGGAGTGTCGCAAAAGGTAAATCAACGTTATGGGTTGATAAGGGTGATGGTAGCGGATATGTGGACAGTGGGTATACACTGACGGCAGAAGCTGATGGAATTACAGTAGTTACCACGTCTTATATGCGTGGTAGGATGATTGATTGGATGGACAGTAGCAATAATTTGCGGTATGTCGAGCAATATACTGGTGGATTGGATAGCGTTACAGTAACAGATAGCGGATTTGCGATTGAATTTCCAGCCGGAGTTTTGGATGGGAAAGGCGTATATATGAGTTACTATTCGGAGTTGACAGCTATCATCCCACCTGCCATGCTCAAAAACAATGCTACCATTTCAGGGGCAGGTGATGATAAGACAGTGACATCATCAAACACTATAAAGGCAAGCGGCACCATAACCGGGACCGTGGGAGAGATTGCGATATATAAATTTGACTCCAATGAACAAAATCGACTGTCCGGTGCCAAATTCCAGTTGACGGAAAGCAGTATTCTATATGACGCTACACAGACAACAGATACAAACGGATATGCGGTCTTTACCCTGTCTACATCCGGTTATGCCGGTAATTACACGCTGACGGAGATTACACCGCCGGCTGGCTATGCGGCGCTGGACCCGATGTCAATTACGATAGATGCCGCCGGAGCGATAACGGCAATCAACGGAACAACTATTCCTGCAAGTGCGGCCAATGGAACGATTATTTATGACAGTGCCAATAATGCCATTTGTAAGGTTTCACCCGACCGGCTTTTCATGGTCTTGTATAATCAAGAGGAAGAAGAATCAACGACAACTCGCATGGTAACGAAGGTCTGGGATGACACCAATGACCAGGACGGGAAACGCCCAACTTCGATCCAAGTACAGCTGAAAGCAGACGGAGCCGATTATGGAAGTGCCGTGCCGCTGAATGCGGGAAACAACTGGACTTATACCTGGAGCAACCTGCCTGAGAAGAGCAGTGGTCAGACAGTCACCTACACGGTAGAGGAAAGCGGGGTTCCGACAGGATATACCTCGAGCACCAGTGAAAACGGAGGTACCTTCACTATCACCAACAGCTATACGCCCGGAGAGACCAGCCGTATGGTAGCCAAGGTCTGGGAGGATGCAAATAATTATGACGGCATCCGTCCGGAATCCATCCAGGTACAGCTGTATGCAGACGGAACGGCAGAGGGAAGTGCCGTCACCCTGAATGAAGAAAATGGCTGGTGTTATATCTGGAACAGCCTGCCGGAGAGACAGAACGGAGAAGAGATCGTATATACCGTTGAAGAGACCGAAGTGCCGTCTGAGTATGAGGCCAGCTACAGCAGCGATGGATTCACCATCACCAACACTTATCGGCCGCAGATATTTATTTCCAAAGTCAACAGCGCAGGAGACGAGCTGACCGGAGCAATCCTGACCATCTATGAGGCGGATTCGGCCGGAAAAGCAACCGATACCATCGCGACAGATAAGGATGGGCAGGAACTGACTTGGGAAACCACCGGGGAACCGCAGGATATCACCGGGATCCCTGCAGGCACTTACATTTTACATGAAACAACGGCCCCCAGGGGTTACTATGTAGCCTATGACATTCTCTTCACAGTCAATGCGGACGGAACAGTAACAAAAGACAGTGCAACGGGTGAAGTCGATGGAAACACGATCATCATGACCGACTTAAGGTATGGCGAAGTAATGCCGGAATGGGTCGCCCTGACCATTGGGAAGACCGTAACGGGAACGGCCGGGGACCAAGAGCAGGAGTTTACGTTTAACCTGAACCTGACGTATGCGGATGGAGAAGAAGTGACGGAAGAATTCGCCTATGATGGCTCCAGGACCGGGACCATCAAGAGCGGGGAAAGTGTGAAGTTAAAGCATGGGGAACTGATCAGGATCTATGATATCCCGCTGGATGTAGAGTATACGGTGACCGAAAGCGATAACGAAGGCTACGAAGTAGAGGGGAAAAATGCTGTGGGGACCATCGATGAGATTGGCCGGAGTGTCCAGTTTACCAACCATAAAGATAAATCAGGCAGTGTGGATAACAACAATGGCGGAAAGACCACTCCGACCGGGAATAGTGCTGTGAGCGCGAAAACGTATTCGAAGGGGTCAACGACAACCGGAAGCAGCGTAAAAACCGGTGATACTGCACCGCTCATGCTTTATGGCATCCTGCTGCTGATCGCAGGAGTGGGAATTGTAGGATTTTTACGGTATCGCAAAAAAAGAAAGGCATAACAATTAAAAAAAGATATCAAGGCGTTATTGCGTTCAGGCAATGACGCCTTGATATCTTTACGGCAAGGCAATTGCTTAGAGGGTTAGATTATAGGATTTGCTTTAGTCTTGCCGGACTTTGATCAAAAGCAGGGGTATCGGCAATTTTATTCAGATATATTGATGGAATGATTTACGAAATAGTGATATATTGGTAATATTAAGATAGTAAGTTGCTCGAGCCGTGAGAAATGTCTGGCTGCATGGCGGCAATGGAAAAAGTAAAAGAAAGCTGAGGAATGCCTATGTCTGAGAAGATACGTGAGGTTAAGAATAATTATAAAGATGTGATCATATCCTGGGAACAAAAAGCAGTGGAATGGGATTTTAAGACAAAGTATGAACAGCTTGGTTTAGTCGGTTATACAAAAGAAAAGATGCTGCCGATTACTTTTTATGGTAAGGAATATTGGATAAATCGTGAAAATGGCGGCATATATAAGGCCGGTGAAGAACGCAAAGCTGGATTTGATACGGCGATGTCTATCTACAGTTTATTTTTTCATTCGGTGGAGCATCCCCGAAATGCAGGTATTTGGGTTCCGTTCCGTGATGTGAAGCGGGCGGCCCCTTTTACCGAGGCTTTTAAGAGAACTATTTTGCAGCCATTTTCAGCGGCTTTTGAGGGTCAGCTGGAGAAATTACTGGTGGCTGGGGAAAAGCTGGGATTTGAGCGGATTACCTATTCTGATGCGGGATTCCAGGCGATGGCATTCTCTTGTATGCCCATTCAGTTTCTGTTCTGGGATGGGGATGAAGAATTCCCGGCCCAGGCCAATATTTTATTTGATTCGGAAATTACTGATTATATCCATGAAGAAACTGTGGTGTTGATTGCCGGAGAAGGTACAAAGCGGCTGATGGGGACAGCAGGTGTGCTGTGAAAGGAGAAAATTTATTATTCTTCAATCACATGGATTTCCAGATAATCAAAATCTACTTGTTCAATAAAATGATCCTGACTGAATCGAGTCTTTGCCAGTGACTGAAATTCCTGAATATTGGAATCCAGCCAGATTGGCTTGCTAAGATCCCATTCGATGCAGATTTCGGTAACTGCATTAAAAACTTTATGTGTTCTTGTATCTTCCGATTCATCGATGATGACTGTGTCCTTCATCATGCGGTTACTTTTCCATTGTTTGAACCATATACGCATGGTGTCCCTCCGATTTTGTATTTTAAGATAGAATTGCTATTTACGCAACGCTGCACTGGTAACTATCCGGCAGGTACTGGAACAATTACTAAAACTATTATAATGTGTCAGGTGAAAGAAAGCAATGGACAAGTATTTAAATGGTCAGTACTTCTTATATTCCACAACATCTTTTAGTTCACAATCCAAGATCTCACAGAGATGATTGATTGTGTGTGTATTCACATTGCTATTTCTCTTAAGCCGGGTAATCTGTCCGGGGCTGATACCAAACTCTTTTATCAACTTATATTGGCTGATGTTTTTCTGTTTAATTGTTTTCCATAGTGGATCAAAAACTATCATAATAATACCTCTTTTTCTGAAATAAGCACCTCTATCGTATATAGTCTCTGTTATATTGAATATTACCCGTAAATTATATATATGAGTATTGACCATAAATGGTTAATCGATAATAATTAAAAGCCAAAAAATTGAAAAAATCATTTTCACTTTATTGTCATTTCCAATTTAGAAAAAAATGTATTTTTTATTTTTTAGTTCTAAAAATGAATTCCTCCGAATAGATATGATATAGACAAAATACAACGAAGAGGAAGGGGAACTATCATTCATGGCAGATAAGATTATTGAAAACAATCAAGTAGCAATTATGGGGAAGATCGCTTCACAATTTACATTCAGTCACCAGGTATTTGGTGAGGGATTTTATTTGGTGGACGTTCTGGTGAGACGGCTTAGTGATTCGGAGGACTGTATACCGATTATGGTATCCGAGCGCCTGGTGGATGTAAAACAGGACTATGAAGGGGAGTACATCCAGGTCAATGGACAGTTTCGTTCTTATAACCGGCACGAAGAAAAGAAGAACCGGTTAGTGCTTTCTGTTTTCGCAAGGGAGATAAGCTTTGTGGAAGAGGAAGATGAGGCGATGAAGTCGAATCAAATTTTTCTGGATGGATACATATGCAAGCCGCCCGTATACCGTAAGACGCCGCTTGGAAGAGAAATCGCTGATTTATTAGTCGCGGTTAACCGACCCTATGGAAAGTCTGATTACATACCAAGCATCTGCTGGGGCCGGAATGCCCGTTATGCATCCGCGTTTCAGGTTGGAGGGCATGTGCTTGTATGGGGACGGATTCAAAGCCGGGAATATATGAAAAAAATTGGCGAAACCGAAACCGAAAAGAGAATTGCATACGAAGTGTCAGTCAGCAAACTGGAATATGTGGATTGACAGAAAAAATGAATAATGTTATAGTAAAAATAACATAATAATGTTTGATAGAGGTCGCATTGTTTATCAGTAACCTGCCGGATGCTTCAGGGGCAAGGGAGGACGGGTGAAAGGGAACGGTGCCGAAAGAGCAGAATACCTGTAATTTTGTTCTTGGGCATATGGTGAATAATCATATGACTGTCATCAGAAATGATGGTGCGCTATCTAAGGATTAAGAGATATTGTATGAGTTCTTTAGAGGCGGATCGAAAGGTCAGCCTCTTTTTTGAATTATATTTAGATATATTGGTGATCACACGATGGGATTTCCGATTCTATAATAGAAATATAGGCAGTGTCTCAATTTAGAGTGCAGCATTTACAAAGACAGGAACCAAAAGAAGGAGGAAGTATTATGGCTGTTTTTAAAGGAGCAGGAGTGGCAATTATTACACCTATGAATGAAGATTTTTCGGTGAACTACGAAAAACTGGGCGAACTTTTGGAAGAACAGATTGCTGCAAAAACTGATGCAATTATCATTTGCGGTACGACTGGGGAGTCGGCAACTCTTTCAGAGGAAGAACATCTGGAAGCAATCAAATATACTATTAATAAGGTAGCAAAAAGAATTCCTGTTATCGCAGGAACCGGATCCAACTCTACCGCAACCGCAATTCAGATGTCAAAGGATGCTGCGGAGTATGGTGCCGATGCGGTACTGGTGGTAACACCATATTATAACAAAGCAACCCAGAAAGGTTTGATCAGCCACTACACAGCAATTGCCAATGCAGTACCGGAGACACCGGTTATCATGTATAACGTACCAAGCAGAACGGGATGTAATCTGCAGCCGGCGACGGTGGCAGCTTTATTTGAAAATGTAGAAAATATTGTTGGTGTAAAAGAAGCATCCGGAGATATTTCCCAGATTGCAAAAATCATGCAGCTGACCGATGGGCAGATTGAATTATATTCCGGCAATGATGATCAGATTGTTCCATTGTTATCTTTAGGCAGCATCGGAGTTATCTCCGTGCTTTCGAATGTTGCCCCCACCGAGACTCATGATATCGTTATGAAGTACCTGGAAGGTGATATGGCAGGAAGCCTTGGTCTTCAGCTTCGGATGATTCCCCTGATTGAAGCTTTATTCTGTGAAGTAAGCCCGATTCCGGTAAAAGCAGGGATGAATATGATGGGCAAAGGATGTGGACCGCTTCGTGCGCCGATGACAGAGATGGAACCACAGAATCAGGAAAGACTGAGAAAAGCTATGCAGGACGCTGGCCTGAAAGTGATATAATAGAGGGAAGCCCCTTACAGGATACCTATATGGCCATTCGGCCGGGAAAAGAGGAAAATGTAATGATAAGAATTATAATGCACGGATGTAACGGCCATATGGGCCAGGTGATTTCTGATTTGGTGAAGGATGACCCAAATGCTGAGATGGCAGCAGGTATTGATATGGTCGATAACAGAGAAAACGGCTATCCGGTTTTTACCAACATCGATGACTGTAATGTGGAAGCAGATGCCATGATTGATTTCTCTTCTTTTAAGGCAACCGAAAGCGTGCTTGCATACTGCAAAGAAAAAAAACTGCCGCTGGTGCTTTGTACTACTGGATTGACAGATGAACAGCTTGCTAATATGCATGAAACCAGTAAGGATGTAGCAATTTTAAAATCCGCTAATATGTCATTAGGTATTAATACATTGTTGAAATTAATTCAGGATGCTGCCAAGGTACTGGCTGCTGCCGGATTTGACATGGAGATAGTGGAGAGGCATCATAAGCTAAAGTGCGATGCCCCCAGCGGAACAGCACTGGCATTGGCAGACAGTTTAAATGAAGCGATGAATCGGCAATATCATTATGTGTATGACCGCAGTCAGGTTCATCAGCCGCGAGACGATAAGGAAATTGGCATAAGTGCTGTTCGCGGCGGAACGATCGTTGGTGACCACGATGTCATCTTTGCCGGACCGGATGAAGTGATTACATTCAGCCATACAGCATATTCGAAAAATGTCTTCGGAAAAGGTGCGGTAGAAGCAGCTAAATTCCTGGCAGGAAAACCAGCGGGGATGTATGATATGGCAGATGTTGTTCATTAACATTTTTATGTTTTTGAATTACAATTAATCATATATTTTTTATTATATATAACCTGACTTTGATATCAGACATTAAAAGATGGTGCAAACTGAGAAAACAAAAAAGGTCCTATTAAGATTCGAAAGGCTGCTGCGGTAATTGCAACAGTCTTTTTACACACTATATCTTTTTGAAAATGTGCAATGGGGTCTTCCATGCCATTTTGCTTAAGAGTTTCGAGCGAATCTAAAGATTTATGGTACTAACTTCTAAAGACATCCAAAGATTTGCATTTTTATGTTTTTGGATTACGATTAATCATATATTTCTTATTATAAATAATCATTCCTGTCATATATTCCTGGTGTTGGATAGATGGAGAAGTGAAGAGGATTTTTTATTTCAGCAATTCACATGCAAGGGCATGATATGAGAATATTTCGCTATTTTTTGCCGAATTATTTTAGTGAATGTGGAATGACATATTTTTTCGGAGAATTTTTGGTTTTTGTGAGAAGTTTTTGTGTTTCATTACGCCTGATTATTTAGGAGAAAATTTATGGAAAGAAAGCTGAAAGAATTGGTCGAGAAAGCAGTAGAAGGGGATGCATATGCAATAGAAGCGCTTATCAGGGAGAAGCAAAAAGATATCTATTATATTACAATGCACTACAGTGATACTCAAGATGTCGAGGATAATGCTCAAGAGGCGATGATCCGTATCTATAAAGACCTACATAAACTCCGTGATGCAGAATACTTCAATACATGGATGTACAAGATTATTAAGAATGCCTGTAATGACCACAACAGAAGTGTGAAAAACCGTAATAGAATTGCGGTCTTTCAATCTTTAGATGAGGATAGTCCGGAAGTTCTTTCAGCAATAATAGAAGAACGTCAGGAGTTCTTACCTTATGAATATGTAGAGAATAAGGAGAAGAGAGAATATGTTCTGAATGCTATTCATTTATTGCCGGAACATTATCAGGAATGTCTTTTTATGTTTTATTTTCAGAGTATGTCTTATAAGGAGATTGCAAAGGAAACAGGAAACAATGAGAAGCAGGTAGCGAATAACTTAAGCAGAGCCAAGGGTATACTGAAAAAGTTTCTGGAAAAGAATCAGGGGAAAAACTTTGTGATTACCATTTTGCCGGTGGGGAGCATACCGCTGCTTACTCAGATTTATCAGGCAGAAGCTACGCGGGTTTTTGGCGGGAGAGATCTTGTAAAGGGAATTTCAAAAGGGATTATTGGTGATCGTCATGCTCACTTGGTATCAAAAGGCAAGTGGGTGACGGCGATGACGGCTGTAGTAGCTGTAAGTGGAATTATTCTATGGACAGGCGTTCATAAGCCTTCTTTGAATAGTCTGAACGAGCCGCCGATCCTGGATGTAGGAGATGAAGGGGAGGATAATGACAGTGATTCGGAAGACGTAAGTGCTACGCTTCAAGGAGAGACTTTATTTCCGGAAGAATCTCCGGAAGAGGAACCGGATACCGATGGTGATTCTCCAGCAGTAGATGAGCCGTCAGCAGGAATCTCGTCGGTAACGAGGGTTTTAGATGCAGAAGCGACTGAATCAGACAAAACGCCGAATTCGGTTTTGCCGGAGGAGAGGGTTTATACAATTACACAAAAGTTTATCAGTGTAGAATATGGAGATAGACTGCAGGAGGATATTGTAATTACCACGGATGCAGGGGCAGATTTTTCAGGAGTTCCCCCAGATACCATTGAAAAACGGGGTATATTGTATGATTACCAGAGTTATTCTCTGGATAATATAACGAAAGAACAGCAGGATATTACCAGGAGTTTTCTGCTTAGTGATATTGGTGAGAACCATACTGTATATTTTCGATATGTAGGAAGATACACCGTAACCTTTGCTTCAGATGAAGATGGTAAGACAGAAGTTCAAAAGGTGAATTATGGGAAAAAAGTTCAAAAGCCTGCGGATCTGATAAAGGAGGGGTGTTCATTTGAAGGATGGTATCAGGATAAGTTATATCGCTGGAAATGGGATTTTGATATAAATACTATGCCTGGAAAGGATATTACACTTTATCCAAAGTGGGTGTCGGTGGATTATGTCATAACGGTAAAATACGTAACAGAAACAGGTGAAACAATACGGTCGGAAGTAAAGATTAAAGCATCCTTCAATGATAAAGTAGATGTTTTTGTTCCTCAGGAGATGGGGTACCGGCTGAAAAACTGGAAGTTAGATGGGGTGGTGCAGGGGAATAAGAAACCCATTATTGCTAAACTAACTAAGGACGTGACGCTTACACTAGTATATGAAAAGCATGGATAGTGCTCGCTTAGGTGAAGGGGGGAGACCAAGATTGGCAGGGGATATACCCAAAAGCCAGACAAGTTTTTAAATGTTAGCAGAAGAAACCAAAATAAAGAAAGGAAAGAAATCAGATATGGAGCAGAAAAAAATAAAAACATGGAAACGTCTTCTTGTCATGCTGGTTGTTGTTGCTATGCTGGTACAAAGTATGGCAGTTGTTTGGGCAGAGGGCGACTCTCAGGACATTACGGAATCGGCAGTACAGGAACAACAGACTGATTCTGAGGGAGAAACAGAAGTTGACACCGCATCCCCCGAAGTAACACAGGAGGTTACACCTGAAGCAACTGCTGAAGTAACTTCAGAGGCTGCGGAGAAGGAAAATAATAAGCTGACAGTTCCCCAGGATCCGGAAGTGCAGGAGCAGGTAATAGTGGAAGATACCGAAGACACGGTATCGGCAGTAGGAGGGACAATTTCGGGGCAGAATCTTTCGCTGGCGGATTATCTGACAGAGTTTACCTTTACAGATGAAAATGATATTCCGTTTTCCGATACGAATCCTGTAATGGTGGACAGCTATATAAAGATTCATTATGGATTTGAATTTTCAAATGAGGATACGATTGCAGCAGGAACTACTTTTGTATTATCGCTGCCAGACGTATTTAACCTGGGAACGGATTACGGAAACTATATGCCGCTTGTTACCACCAGCACCGGTATTGATGCGGAGTGGAGGATTGACAGCAGCGGAGTGATCACACTTAAATTTAATGAGGCTACCACGGCATCCAATATTGCAGGATACTTTAATATTTCTGCAAAAGTGGATAGAATTAAGCTGACGGAAGAGACGATTACATTTGAGCTGGGAAAAAATCTGGGAGAAGCAACGTATGCGGCAGAGCCGGAAGAAGAGGGTGACAGGGGTGCCGATATTGACAAGACCGGCAGTCTTACTACCAACAATTTGGGGCATACTGTCTCTTGGACGTTGACTGTTACTCCGAAGGATACGCAGACGTTGGCTGGCCTGGTCTTACGAGAACGTTGGGACGCGGAGCAGATGGAGCTGGTGGGAGTATATATGAACAGTGTCTCTTCGAGTAATCAAATTGCTGATAGTGAACTTGCTATGGAATCTGATGGTGGTGGGTTTAACTATACCTTCCCGGAAACCATCGGTTCTGGTGAGCAGAAACTTGTTGTAGTGACCCGACTTAAGGATACGGTATTTTTAGAGGATAATGACAGTACGGCGCCTACATCCACAACAATCCCTACAATTAAGAATACAGCAGAAATATATAATGAGACCTCTAAGGAAGTAAAAGGAACGACAGATGCCACTATTCAGCAAAGTGTTCCTAAGACCAAGATAACCAAGACACAATATTCGAGCAGTTTGGAGAATAACACGGTTACCTACCGAATGGGAGTTAATGGTGATCAGCGTCTGGATCTATCAGGTGGTCTTACCTTGATTGACACCTATCCGGATGGTTTGCAGCTGAAGAGCACAAAGATATATGTAAATAGCCAGGATATTACGACCTCCGGCAAAGATACAAAGTATTCGTTGGTGGATAATTATAGTGCAAAAACAGTCACCTTCGATATTATAAAAGGTGCTTATCTTTCAACCGAGCGTTATGAGACTATAGTTTATCTGGAATTTGAGATAGAGGATATTACAAAGTTTGATTTTGATGAAGATACCAAACAATATGTAATTCCTAATAAGGCAGAAGCATATTACAGCGGTGAAGCATATGCTACGATAAATATTACCGGTGGTGTAGGACCAGGCTTTGGAACTGAATACATCACTGTAAAAAAGAGCCATAATATCCTGGAGTATGATGTACCGGAAGGCGAAAGCGGTACAATTCAGTCGGAATGGATAGTCAAGATCAACAATCTGAAAAGTGTACGAAACGCCAAGCATACCACAATCGCATTTACGGACACCCTGCCCACTGGGCAGACATATGTACCGGGAACCTTTAAGGTAAATGGTGCCCCTGTTGCAGATGCAGATGTGATGTGGGGAACGGACGAAAATGGAAATCAGACCATTAAGTACATATTAACGGCTTCGGACAGGGAAAATGATGAATGTACTGTTTCTTTTACGGTAATAACGGATTTGAGTGTGGCATCAGGAACAACGATTAAAAATATCGCAAAGGTAACGTCGGATGGGGATGAAGCCACGTCCGAAGATACAATGAAAATCGATGAGGCCTCCAGGCTTGCAAAATCCGGCAGTTACGATGCAGAGACAGGGATTTACACGTGGACAATCAAGATTAATTCCGCGAATAGCCCTATGCTGTTAAAGGACGCAATAATTACGGAGATATTACCGGATGGCCATGTAATTGTTGATTCGGACGGCAATGAACCGGGAACGATTGATCAGATAATAGAGAAGATGGTCATATATATACGTACCTCGGATGATCATTGGAAGTCAACTATGACTCTTGCAAACAAAAAAGAGTATTTTGATTTTAGTCTTACTGATCAGACTCTTACCTTGACCGCAAAACAGGATCTTCCGGAACTATACCAGATTATCGTCAAAACGAAATTAAAAGATGAAGCACAGTCGCCATCGGCAACAAATAATGTCTACATGAAAGCTGATAATCTTACTGAGTTGCATGCCAGTGCTACCTGTGATGTGTTACATGAAATAGCTGTTGATAAAAGTACCGCTTATCAGTCAGGCGGAACACTCAGCTGGTCAGTAAAGCTTAACTGGCATGAAGCAAATGAGGCAGACACAACGGTTATTGAAGCGGGATCTAAATTGACGGATACACTGCCGCTGAATCTGGAGTATGTTCCGGGGACCTTAAAGCTGGTTCGGTGGAAGCGAAGCAGTACATCTACGGGTGTTTATTCGGAAAGTACGTTAATAGATAGTGGTGAGGGTAATCTGGAGATTGATACGGCGGCAAATAGACTTACCTATACCATCCCCACAGACAATACAGATTTTGTTAAGACAGGGGCATATATGCTGACGTTTGATACCAAGGTATTATGGGATACCGGAACGACTGCGAATACTTGTGAGTTCACGAACTTAACAGAAAAGATTATAGCCGAAAGCAAAGAGATTATCTTAAAGGATACAGGTGTCTCAGCCGGAATCACCGGGGACAATCTGTCTATCACCATTAATAAGACTGATGAGAACGGTGATCCACTGGCAGATGCGGAATTTACTTTATATGATGAGAACCATGTGAAAATGGAGAGTGTAACTACCGAATCAAGCGGTATTGTAAGATTCTATGAGGGGCTATTATTTGGCCATACCTATTATATTAAGGAGACCGTAGTACCGGCAGGGAAGGATCAGTCGGCAAAGAATGACGAATATAAATTTGTAATTGGTAATGGAAGTTCATCATCGACTTCTGTAGAAATCGTTATAACCAAGAATGATAAAGAATTGAAAACTGTTACGGTAAATAAGGATAATACGGGATTTTTCCCGGTTAGCTTGGATATTATTAATGAACTACAGCCTGCAGAAACGCCGACACCAACGCCGACGGAGACACCGACACCAACGCCGATTCCAAAAGCAGGTTCCCTGAAGATTGAGAAGACAGTGTCAGGAACGGCAGGGGAACAGGATAAGGACTTTACCTTTACAGTAACATTCAAGGATGCACAAGGTAATGAAGTGGCTGATTCCTTCAGTTATTCAGGAAGCAAGAGCGGAAGTATTACAAGTGGTGGAACTATAACCCTGAAGCATGGGGAATCCGTGACGATTGTGGGACTGCCGGAAGGAACAGACTATGAAGTAGTGGAAAGCGGCAACAGTGGTTACACTGTGACAAAGGATGGCGAAGCCGATACCATTACTGATGAATCGATCAGCACAGCGGCATTTACCAATCATAAGGACAGCCAGGACGTGAGCATCAGTAAAGTGGATATCACTGGAAATATAGAGGTAGAAGGTGCATTTTTAACGGTTTATGAAAAGAATCAAGATGGCAGCAAGGGAACTGTAATCGATGCATGGACATCTGACGGAATAGGTGCACATACAATTGAAGGAAGCAAGTTAAAGGCCGGACAGGAATATATCCTGGAAGAAACCTATGCAGCACCAGGATACACCTATGCAGCAGACATCGCATTCAGTCTGGATAATGACGGTAAGGTGGTCATTGACAGCCAGTACCTGGATGAACTGGGCAACGTGGTGATGAAGGATGAACCGGTGGTGACCGCATTCAAGAAAACGGATGTGGCAGGAAATGAAGTATCGGGAGCAACGCTTACCATCTATAAGAAGAATGCCGATGGAAGCAAAGGCAGCGATGTGGTGGCACAGTGGATATCCACGGACAAAGCATATGAAGTGAAGGGGATTCTGGAGCTTGAGACGGAGTATATTCTGGAAGAGACCAGTGCACCAAAGGGGTATGCTTATGCGAATGATATCAGTTTCAGGATTGAAAAAGATGGCAGCGTGGTTGTGATCGATGGCAAAATGGATGACGACGGTAATATTGTCATGGTGGATGAAGTAATTGAACTGAGTGTATCCAAGATCAATTCCGCCGGTAAAGAATTAGCCGGAGCAATTCTTTCTGTCTATGAGACAGATGAAAATGGTAAGACCATTGTGATAGACGAAGACGGAAATATGAAAGTTGCAGTGGATATGAATGGCGATGAACTGACCTGGGAGACAACGGGGGAAGTATATGACATTACAGGACTCTCGCCGGGAACCTATGTATTACATGAAGAGGTAGTTCCCTGGGGCTATAATGTGGCAAATGATATCACGTTTACGGTAAATGAGGATGGAACCATAACCAAGGTTAGTGAAGATGGGGCTATCGAGGGCAATAAGATTATCATGACTGATTTAAGATATCATGAAGTAATGGCTGAATGGATACCACTGACAGTTAAAAAGATAGTTACCGGTACAGGTGGGGATAAGGAGCAGTACTTTACCTTTACGTTTACATTTACGGATGAAGACGGTGAAGAACTGACAGAAAGCTTCCCATATGAGGGCTCAAAGAGCGGAACCATATCAAGTGGCGGTTCTGTTGAACTGAAACATGGGGAACAGATTCATATTGGTGAACTTCCGTTAGGAACTAACTATGTAATCGTTGAGAGCAATAACGAGGGTTATACTGTAACCGAGACAAATACCGATGGAAGCATAGACGAGGGCACAATTACTGCAGCGTTCAAGAATCATAAAGATTCGGCGAATCTGACCCCAACCCCAACGCCGACCTCAACGCCGACCTCAACACCTAAGGCAGTTACGAAGGCGAATTCAACTACGAAGGGCAGCACTGCTGCTACCAGCAAGACCGTGAAGACTGGGGATACATCTGTTGTATGGATGTGGCTGATAATCTGTCTGGTTTGCGCAGTGGCATGCGGTGGTGCGGTTGTGTATCGCAGGAGAAGTATAAAGAAATAAGGTTAAAATAATAAAATACGTAATTTGTATTATAACAAAGGGAGCATATCTGCTATAATTTAGCAGGTATGCTCCCTTAATGTTTTTGAATTAGAAAAAGCAAAAAAACATTTTGTACCAAAGAACACAGTATTGAAAGGTAAAAATAATTCGCACAAAATCTAGCTGACTTCGATATGGGTGCATATTTTAAAAGTGCATGCGATGCAACTCAAATCTCATTCGGCGATAACCCACCCCGCTGAACAGCAACCAATACACTTTTAAAATATGCACCCGTAGTAGAATTTAGGATTGCGCAATGCCTATTTTGTGATTATAATGAAGTCGGAGTTGAATAATTTGAAAATTCATAAGAATCCGAGGAGTTTCCTAAAAATGGATAAAAAGAAGAAGAACAAAACATCGTGGACAAGACGGATGATTGTCATATTAGTACTGGTGGTACTGGTGCCTACATTCCTGGTGATATCAATTGTATTCAACGTTGCCGTGAATAATCTTGAAGACCAGGCATATGAACTGGCTGATTATCGGGTGCAGCAAAAGGTGAAGTTTGTGGAGCGGGATCTGCAGCAGATTTTTGATTTGATATATCAGGTAATTACCGACAAAGAGGTAACTGCATCAATGGGAGAATTGTATCATAAAAAGAATGTTGTGGAAGGAAAATCTGCTTTAAGAAGTAAGTTTATCAGTTATGGTCAGATGATTGAAGCCATCCAGAGCATGACTTACATAGATAATGTTGGTGAAAATTATTATACCTACGAAAAATTCAATTCAGCTTATGATAATGGCAGCTGGTCTGATAAAGAAAGGAGGCTGGAGATATGTCATATTGTCAATAGCAGTTCGGAAACAGTGTTTTTCCCTACCAGGACCGAAGAACTGGCAGGTGGGCATGAGATTGATTTGTTCTATATAGCCCTCCCTCTGCAGGACTATGTGGCAGATACAAATAATGGTTTTATGATTATGGGTATTGGCATGGAATTTTTCGAGAATCTGGATATGGGTAATGAGACCGAATCGGAGTGGGAAGACCAAGTGGATATTATTGATGATGAAGGTAATATTATTTTTTCCCAAGATTCAACCAGAATTGGGAAAAAATACGGGGATGGTGACTATAAGGGTGATAGTGAAGCAGAAAAGCTGGTCAAAGAAAAGAAGATTGAGAAATCTAACTGGGTCCTGCAGGATTACATGAACATGAAGGATATCAAAAAAGATTTATATGGCTTTCAGCGAATTGTATTACTGGTATGTGTCATTTTTATCGCTCCGCTCTTTAGTGCTGTCTGGGCATTGAATAAGTATTTCCGAAGTAATCTGAAGCAGTTGTCGCTGAACTTAAAGAGGATTGGCGAGGGGCAGGTGGGTATTCAGTTGGATACCACGATTGAAGCCGAATTCTATCCGGTGGTTCAGCAATTCAATCAGATGTCAAAGAGCATCGAGCGGTTAGTCAAGCGTCTGGAGCAGGAACGAGCGCAGAGCGCGGAGGCTCTTAGCCGACAAAGGGAAGCGGAACTGCGGGCGCTGGAAGCACAGATTAACCCTCATTTTCTATATAACACTTTGGATAGTATTAACTGGCGGGCAATTGAAAATGAAGAGTATGAGATTAGTGAGATGGTTTCCTGCCTTGGAGATTTGTTAAGGTACAGTATATCGGATATTGATGGCATGGTTTGTGTAAGTGAAGAAGGCGAGTGGCTAAATAAATATCTTTTCCTGCAGCAAAAACGATTTGGCGATAAATTCACTTTTTCCATACAGATACCGGAAGAGGTACAGATAATTCTGATTCATAAAATGCTGCTGCAGCCAATTATCGAGAATTGCATTGTCCATGGCATGGAGGAGATTAAGGAAAAAGGGATTATATCTGTAGACGTGATTATTAACCATAATGGTAAGCTTCAGTTTAGCATCAAAGATAATGGTAAAGGGATGGATGAAAAGACGTTGTCGAAGCTTAATAACAACAAGAAAAACGGAAATATTGGAACGAATAACGTAAAAGCAAGGCTGGAAAGCTACTATGATAAGGAAGCTGCTATCTGGTATCACAGTGTATTAGCGGTGGGCAGTACTGTGACGCTGGAGATTCCGTTTGGGGAGGAGTACTATGTTAAAAATTCTGATCGTAGAGGATGAGTATATGTCACGAACCGGGCTGGGGCATCTGATTGAGAAAATTGATAAAGACTGCAAGGTGGTGGGATATGCTGAGGATGGTTATGAGGGCATGAAACTTGCCAAAGAACATAACCCGGATATCATTATTGCTGATATTAAGATGCCCCGCATGAATGGTCTGGATATGTTTAAGAATCTGCGTAAAGTAAAGATGAAGTGCTGTTTTGTAATCCTGACCGGATATGCTGAATTTGAATTTGCTCAACAGGGAATAGCAGTGGGGATAGTGGAATATCTCTTAAAACCAGTGACGGTAAGCAAGGTACGTGACCTCCTTGAAACACTGAAAGCCAGGTTGGATCCCCCGTTGGAGATGATGGCGAAAAAGGAAGAATTAGAGGAACCGCCTTATTCCCTGCTGGTATCGAAAGTTGTTCATGTGATAAAAGAGCGCTATCAGGAAAAGCTCACCTTAGAAAATCTTGCGGATCGATATTCAGTTACCCCGGAATATCTAAGTGGCCTCTTTTCAAAAGAAGTAGGAAAGCCATTTATTAATTACTTAAAAGAATTTCGCATTATGAAAGCGAAGGAAATCCTTCAAAAGGAAGGAGGTAAAAAAATATACGAAGTAGCTTTTGAGGTGGGATATGCGGATGTGAAATATTTCTGTCGGGTATTTAAGGAAATTACTGGCATAACACCGCGTAAATACACGCAGTATGGTGTTGATAAATAATTACTAAATATAACTTATTTTTACTATAAATATATCCACCTTTCTTAAAAATGTCGAATTTTTTTAAATCGGAAGTGCTGATATAATTAACTTATCCAAAAGCAAAGCGGATGTACATATTTGAAATACCGGTATTCAAAAACAATCTCGTGGAAAAGCTAAGGATATACAAGTGTATGATGAGAAAAAACATTGGAGGGATGATATGAAAAAAAGATGCATCGCAGCTGTTTTGACGGCAGTAATGGTAATGGGGACAATGTTAACTGGCTGTGGCAGTTCAAGTAACGAAAATGCTTCAGCATCGGAGACAACAGATACTGCAGAGGCGGAAAATAATGAGACAGCAGACAAAGAAACAGAGACAGAAAGCATCTCAGGTCAAAAGAAGCAAGTGGTACTGTGGCATAGTATGGTATCTCCGGAAGTAGAACCGTTTCAGGAGATGGTTGATAACTTTAATGCAAATAGTCAGCGTGTAGAAGTGGTTACCGAGTGGGTTGCCAGAGATGAGCAGACCAAGCAGCTGACCATTGGAAATATGGCAGGCGAGCTGCCGGATATGGTATTCGTTGATAATCCTGAGGTTATCAATTACGGTGAAATGGGTGTATTCCAGGATATCAAAGCACTGTTTGATGGTTGGGAAGAGAACCAGTTCTTAGAAAGCATCACCAATTCTTGCGTATATGGCGGTAAGATGTATGGTGTTCCCTATATCGGCTGTAACCTTGCACTATTCTATGATAAAGATGTGCTGGAAGCTGCAGGGGTAGAGGCACCAACTACCTGGGATGAATTGACCAAAGCGGCGGAAGCAACCACCAAGGACGGAGTTTATGGATTAGCCTTTTCAGCGATTAAAAATGCGGAGTGTACATACCAGTTCATGCCATTCTTATGGTCGGCAGAAGGTGATTGGACTGAAATGGATTCAGCAAACAGCATTGAAGCGATGACATACTACTCAGATTTTGTAAAGAATGGACTGGCAAACAAAGAAGTTCTCAATTGGTCCCAGGCTGATGTGTGCAAACAATTTGCTTCCGGCAACAGTGCAATGATGATTAACGGTTCCTGGAATGTGGGTACCCTAAGAAATGATGCACCGGATAAAAACTGGGGTGTAGTGCCGATTCCGGTGGATAAAGTGCCGGCGTCTTGCCTGGGCGGGGAAGCGCTGTGCATCACGAAGAGCGCAGATGCCGAAGCAAGTTTTGAATTCATTGAATACTTATGCGGTAAAGAAATATCCGCACCTTATGCAAAGAGTACAGCTAAGTTCTCACCACGGTCTGATGTTGATAATGAGGTTGAGTTTGCTGATGACCCAGAGATGAAAGTCTTTGCTGATGAAATGAAAAATACAAAACCAAGAGGTCCATACCCAAAATGGACAGAGATTGATAATGCGATTATCGAAGCATGCCAAAGTGCATTAACCGATGCCAAAACACCGGAGCAGGCATGTAAAGATGCGGCAGCGAAGATTGCCGATATACAGGCTTCTTTGGAATAATATGTGAGTTGGCCGATAAGGAGCAACAGGTGAAATAGGGTTTGCCATCTGTTTTCGGTTTTGAAAACAGTGGCGAGCCTTTTGATTGTGTGCCAGGCAACTATTGACCGATACGGAAAACTCATATAAAAAGAAGCGGCTAAAGTTTAAAGGAGTAGAAAAGCATGAGTAAAAAAAGAATGAAAGGCAACAGAAGCGAGGCCTGGTATGGATTTGCTTATGTAATACCCGCACTGATATTTATGGTTGCGATGATTGGCTACCCGATTATTTACAATATTTATATCAGTTTTTTTGATATGACAGCTCAGAGCATTGGCAGTGGTAACTCGGTGTTTATTGGGTTAAAAAACTATATTACCATTTTTCAGGATCCGACGATGTGGAAGGCAATGAAGAATACCTTTTTTTACACAATATTCTGTATTGTTTTTCAGTTTGTTATTGGTTTCGCATTTGCACTTTTTTTTAGCCGTAAATTTAAAGCGGCCAGATATATAAAAGGGCTGATGGTTCTTAGTTATATGCTGCCAATGACGGTAGTGGGATTAATGTTCAAATTTATGCTTAGTCCATCCAACGGTATTATTAATGAAATCTTGGTGAACCTTCACCTGGTTAAAGCACCGGTAGAATGGCTTTTGAATGAGAAGACGGTTATGTGGGGGCTGATTATTGCCAACACATGGGTGGGAATTCCCTTTAATATGCTGCTTTTGTCAACCGGGCTGGATAATGTTCCGGCGGATATCTACGAAAGTGCGGCAATTGATGGGGCCAGTTCGGGACAGCGCTTTTTTCATATCACAATACCGATGATCAAGCAGTCGATCTTATCAGTTTTAATTCTTGGTTTTGTTTATACCTTCAAGGTCTTTGATCTGGTATATGTCACAACCGGCGGCGGACCGGTAGATGCATCCGAAGTACTGTCTACCTATTCATATACACTGTCATTTGAAACTTACTATTTCGGGCGGGGGGCGGCGGTTGCCAATGTATTGTTCCTATGTTTGTTTATTGTGGCGCTGGTATATTTGAAACTAATTGGGAAAGACGAGGTGAACTGATATGACGAAGAAGATTCGTAATGTAATTGATACCATTATTGCCCTAATAATTGCAGCGATATTTTTATTCCCAGTGTATTGGATTGTAATCAGTTCCTTAAAGTCAGATACGGAAATCTTTGGTCAGGTCCAAACCTGGTTTCCGAAGGAGATTCATTGGGAAAATTACATTAACCAGTTCCAGAACAAATCCAATACTGCCAATATATTTGTACAGTTTAAGAACAGCTGGATTATTGCCGTTGGCTCAACCGTGCTGTCTCTGGTGTTGTCTATACCGGCGGGGTATGGTTTGTCCCGGTTTAAGATGCCGGGCAAGAAGGGGATATTAATGATCTTTTTAACAACGCAGATGCTGCCATGCTCGCTGGTACTGACACCATTATTTTTGATATATAACAAGGTTGGTCTGTTAAATACATATTTTGCACCAATACTGGCGACGGCAACTATTTCCATACCTTTTGTCATTATGGTGCTGCGCCCGATTTTTCTGGAGTGCCCAAAAGAGATTGAAGAAGCAGCCAGGATTGATGGATGTAGTCATTTTACTGCATTTTTGAAGATAACGCTGCCAATATGCAAAAGCGGTATTATAACGGCAGCAGCATTTTCTTTTATTTTCGCATGGAATGACCTGGTGTATTCCATTACCTTTAATAACCGGGGTGATCTGCTGCCAATGACATCGGGTATCTATCAATTCCTGGATGCTTACGGTACAAAGTGGAATATGATTATGGCATACGGCGTGATTATCGTACTGCCCATTGTGGTGCTGTTTGTATTTTTGCAGAAATATATTATTGGTGGCTTAGCAGGCGGAGCAGTGAAGGGGTGAGTACATTAGACCGGCATGACAGGAGAGAATAAGACAATGAAAGGTATTGTAAACGCGATAGAAAACAGATTAGTATGGCAGTATGATGATGAAATTTTATGGATTGAACCCTGGGGGGAGGACAGCTTGCGGACACGGGTCACTCATCTTAGACAAATGCCGCATAAGGACTGGGCCCTGGAGCAGTCAAGCGAGCTGGCGGATAAAGCACCGCTGATTAAAATTACCGACCAATATGCTCGCATAACCAATGGAAATATCAGTGCCGAGTTTAACGAATTTGGCTATATAACATACTATAACCAGAATCAGGAAGTGATTCTAAAAGAGCGGTGGGAGACTAAAGAAGTTGCCATAGATATGATGGGAACAGAAAATTATGCCCGTATCATCAGAGCTTTGGGAGCCAGAATGCCAAAGGCAGTGCAGACATTTGAATCCCATACGGATGAAAAGATATTTGGCATGGGCCAGTATCAGATGGAGTATCTGGACTTAAAGGGTTGCGAATTAGAACTGTGCCATAAGAATTCCCAGACTACAATTCCTTTTTATGTTTCCAGTAAAGGGTATGGATTCCTGTGGAATAATCCTGCAGTTGGAACTGCTAATTTTGCTAAAAACCTCACCAGGTGGACGGCAGAGGCTTCAGATATCATTGATTACTGGATTACCACCGGCAGCAATCCGGCAGAGATATTAAGAAAATATACTGCCGTTACCGGCCGGGCAGGTGAATTTCCCAAATGGGCATCCGGATTCTGGCAGAGTAAACTAAGATATCATAATCAGGAGGAAGTGCTGGAAGCGGCGCGTGAGTATAAAAGACGAGGGCTTCCCATATCAGTGATCGTTATCGACTTTTTCCATTGGAAATATCAGGGAGACTGGAAATTCGATCCGGAATATTTTCCGGATCCTCAGGCAATGGTAGATGAATTAAAAGAAATGGGAATTGAACTGATGGTATCTGTCTGGCCAACAGTAGAACCACATAGTGAAAACTACGCAGAACTAAAGCAGAAAGGTTACCTGACCCAGGTAGACCGAGGGGTGCGGACTCAATTACATTGTCTGGGGCCCCAGGTATTCTTTGATCCGACTTCTCAGGGAGCAAGAGAATATCTATATGAAAAACTCAAAGCCAATTATGGACAGTATGGCATCCGCATCTTCTGGCTGGATGAAGCCGAGCCTGAATACCAGCGGTTTGATTTCGACATTTATCGCTACCGGGCGGGATCAGCCATGGAAGTAGGTGCCATATATCCACGGTACTATGTGCAGGCCCTTTATGAAGGAATGCAGCGAGACAGCATTAAAGCACCGATGAACCTGACCAGAAGTGCCTGGGCCGGAAGTCAAAAATATGGAGCTTTGCTATGGTCCGGAGATATCTTTTCCAGCTTTCGTTCTTTTCGGATGCAGATGCAAGCCGGCTTAAATGCCGGAATGGCAGGCATTCCCTGGTGGACCAGTGATATCGGCGGCTTTTGGGGCGGCGATCCGAAAGAGCCTGAATACCGCGAATTAGCAGTAAGATGGTTCCAATTTGGAATTTTCAGTCCGATATGCCGTTTGCACGGTCATCGCCGGCCTTCCGGAACCCTGCCGGAAGTTGAGGACAGCGGTATGTTTGACTTTAATACTTGCGGACCGAATGAAGCATGGAGTTACGGCGAGGAGCATTATGAGATTATCAAGAACTTACTGCTGTTGCGGGAACAGATGCGGCCGTATGTAGAGAGCCTGGCTAAGGATGCATCGCAGACAGGAGCGCCGATGATGCGGACGCTGTTCTTCAATTACCCAACGGATAAAGATTGCTGGAATGTGGAAGACCAGATTATGCTGGGAAAAGATTTGCTGGCGGCACCAGTTGCATATGCAGGGATGAAGTCAAGAGAAGTCTACCTGCCGGCCGGTGATAGCTGGATTGATTATAATACTGGGGAACGGTATGGTGGTGGCCAGAAGCTTCTATATGAAACGCCGCTTCATATTATCCCGTTCTTTATTCGCGAAGATTCTGGCTTGTATGAAGAGTTGTAATAACAGATAGGAGAAATTGCAAATGGAACGACTTAAATCCGTGCCATTATCAGACATTGAAATTGATGATGGCTTTTGGAACCAATATATTGTACTGGTACAGCAAAAAATGTTACCTTACCAGTGGAGGGTGCTGAATGACCAGGAAAAAGGAGCAGCAAAAAGCCACTGTATTGAAAATTTCCGCATAGCTGCCGGTGAAAGCCGGGGCGAATATTATGGCATGGTTTTTCAGGATACGGACGTGGCTAAATGGATTGAAGCGTTGGCCTACAGTATTCAAAGGAAGAGAAATCCAGAACTTGAAAAACATGCCGATGAGGTTATTGATCTAATTGGCAGGGCTCAGCATCCGGATGGTTACCTAAATACCTATTATACTGTAAAAGAACCGGGAAACCGCTGGAGTAACTTAAGAGAAGGGCATGAACTGTATACTGCCGGGCATATGATTGAAGCGGCGGTTGCATACCATAATGCCACTGAAAAGAAACAATTTCTTAATATTGTATGCAGGCTTGCGGATTGCATCTGCCGCACATTTGGCGAAGGGAGAGAACAGATCCAAGGATGCCCCGGGCATCCGGAGATTGAACTTGCATTAGTGAAACTATATCAGGTTACAGAACAAAAAAGATATCTGGAAATGGCTAAATATTTTATTGATATCCGCGGGAATCATAAACCGGACCGCTTTGATGAAGAACAGAAAAAGACCGGATTTCATCATGTTTTTTCTGAGTTTGAGCACTTGGGCTACAACAATATTCAGGCTCATATGCCAGTGCGGGAGCAGGACAGAGCAGATGGGCATGCGGTACGTGCTTTATATTTATATTCAGCAATGGCCGATATTGGATATGAATATCAGGATCAGACCATAATGAAGGCGTGTCGGGCTCTATTTGATAATATTGTCAACCGGCAAATGTTTGTAACCGGCAGTGTAGGTGCGGCAGCGGATGGAGAATGCTTTACCTGTGATTATGATTTGCCGAATAACTATAATTATTCTGAGACATGTGCTTCTATTGCTTTGGCTATGTTTGCACAGCGGATGCTGTCGATAGAACGTGATGGAAAGTATGCAGATATTTTTGAACGTACTTTATATAATGGAGTACTTAGTGGGATGGCGTTAAATGGAACGGAATTTTTTTATGTGAATCCGCTTGAGACCGTTCCGGAACAGCTTAAGGCCAACCGGACGCTTCATCATGTATTGCCATATCGTAAAAAGTGGATGGGAGTCGCTTGCTGCCCGCCGAACATAGCACGAACGATCAGCAGTTTGGGTAATTATATTTACCAGGTTTCTCGAGACACTATTTTTTTAAATTTGTTTATATCTGGGAAAACTGTAATTAAAATGAATGGACATGATGTAACGTTAATTTTAAACACAAAATATCCATATGAAGGGACTGTTCAATTAAAGATTGACAATCCGCATAATGTTCTGCTAAATTTAGCTATTCGTGAACCTGGATGGGGAAAAATCAAGAATTTATGCACTGGTTCGGGCACATTGATGAGAGGTGAAAAAGAAAAAGGATATATTTATCTGAAGCAGGACAAGATAAAAGAAACAGATTTTCTTTCTTTTGAAATTGAGATAGAGCCAATCCTGGTGGCGGCGCATCCGCGAGTACGTGCTGATGTGGGAAAAGTAGCGATTGTAAAAGGTCCATTGGTATATTGTCTGGAAGAGATTGATAATGGGAAGAATCTGGGGTCAATTGTTATAAAAGCAGATTGCGATTTACAGACAACCTTTGATCCACAGTTGTTTGGTGGAATTAATAGGATAAGTATCGAAGCATTTCGCGTTAGTGAAAAAGGATGGGGTAATCAATTATATCGCCCGGCATCTCTGCAATATGAGCCTTGCAGTATTAAAGCAATTCCATATTGTATGTGGAATAACCGGGGAAATGGTGAAATGTTAGTTTGGATACATAGTTTTTTCTAAATAGTATATAGAAATTAATTGTCTAAAAAATCTGTAATATTTGTATATTATTAAATCAGTGAATACATTAACATTTGAATGCGTATATTACTAACATCGATATTTTAGAACAAGAAAAGGAGATAGTTATTATGAGACGTATGAAGAAAATGATGTTAGCATGTATGTTAGTTGGGGTTATGTGCCTTGCAGCAGGTTGTGGTAAGACCACGACGAATAATACCACGAATGATACTACAACAACAGAAACCGAGAAAACCGATACGGTAAATGATGCGACAGCTGGAGAGACAACAACTGAAAAGCGTAACGACAATGTTGTCGAGGATGCTGGTGATGTAGTTGAGGATGTTGGAGAAGGTGTTGGCAATGCAGTAAAAGATGTTGGACAAGGTGTTGAAAATGCAGCAGATAATATCACTGACGATACAACTACCAACAGGACAACAACAAACGAGGTAAAATAATGCAGAAGTAAATCCGTAAGGATTTTGTAAGTAGGTAGGGTGAAACCATTTGTTGCAGTTCAGCCAAGGCTGAACTGGTTACTGTTCACTCCGTGACCAGCAACACGCTTCGCATGCACAGAGGCATTGAACACTTAATGAGTACAAAGTACGAATTTAGTGTGAAAGCCGTTCTTTGCGCAAAGCGTAAAGAACTTCCTCAATTATGCATACTGCATAATTTCGCGCGTTGTATGTCTTGGGATTTCCGTGCATAATGCACGGAAACACCTCGCGGAATGGTCGCCGTGTGAACTGTAACCTGAACTGCACAAATATTATCATCCTGCCTAAAAACTATTTGAAGTCATGCCGAAAAAATGGTATAATCAGCCGAGACAAAGACGCAGGAGGAGAAACATGCGATTTCGGCCGTGTATTGATATACATAATGGAAAAGTAAAACAAATTGTCGGCGGCAGTCTGACCGATACGGATAATCAGGCAACTGAAAATTTTGTATCTGAGCAGGATGCTTCTTTTTATGCCAATCTTTATAAAGAATCAGGAATTTGCGGTGGGCATATTATTCTGCTGAATCCACCGGCATCCGATTATTATGCGGCTACCAAAGAACAGTCATTAAGAGCCTTACAGGCATATCCGGGTGGACTTCAGATTGGCGGTGGAATTACTGCCGATAATGCGGCAGAATTTCTTGAAGCAGGAGCCAGTCATGTGATTGTAACGTCTTATGTCTTTAAGGATGGGCAGATTTCTTATGAAAACCTGCTGAAGCTTAAGAGTGCCGTAGGAAAAGAGCACATTGTTCTGGATCTTAGCTGCCGAAAAAAGGACGATGCATACTATATTGTGACCGATCGCTGGCAGAAGTTTACGGAAGTAACGGTTACAAAGGAAATACTGGAAGAGCTGTCGCAGCATTGTGATGAATTTTTAATTCATGCAGTGGATGTGGAGGGAGAAGCTTCCGGGATTGAAACCGGACTGGTGGCCATCCTGGCTTCCCATGAAGGGACACCGACAACCTATGCCGGTGGAGTAGCAACATTGGAAGATCTGCGGCTTTTAAAAGAAGTGGGCAGGAATCGACTGGATGTTACGGTGGGAAGCGCGTTGGATTTATTTGGGGGATCTATTAAGTATGAGCAAATTCTCCAGATGTGTGATAATTAACTGTTAAAATAGTAGAAAAACGGTGAATTATCTAAACTCCATTGCCAAACATAGGCGGTAAGTATTATAATAAGTACATTACAGAATACTGTAAAATAACTATTAAAGGGGCTGACATCATGAATTTTATTATTAGTGGTAAAAATATTGAGGTTACATCAGGATTAAGATCTGCAGTGATGGATAAATTAGGAAAGTTGGAACGTTTCTTTACATCGGAAACAGAGATTATCGTTACCATGAGTGTAGAAAAAGAACGTCAGAAAATCGAGGTTACCATTCCGGTAAAGGGCAATATAATTCGTTCCGAGCAGGTCAGCAATGATATGTATGTATCCATTGATCTGGTTGAGGAGATCATCGAAAGGCAGCTTCGCAAGTATAAGAATAAGATTGTGGACAAGCACCAAGATGGGGGGAACTTGCAGAAAGCTTTCATCGAAAAAGAGGGTATCGATGATGAAGAGATTAAGATTATCCGTACCAAGAGTTTTGGCATTAAGCCGATGTATCCGGAAGATGCATGTGTGCAGATGGAATTACTGGGACATAACTTTTTTGTATTTTGTAATGCTGAGACCGAAGAAGTGAATGTTGTTTATAAGAGAAAAGGAAATACTTATGGTTTGATTGAACCAGCGTTTTGAGGTTTGGTTCTTTAGTAACGATTGTACAGTTCAGTTTATGAATTTCAAAAGTTGAGGTATTTTAATTTGTTGACAGTCAGGACGCCACTGTGTACGAGGAGAGGTGCTGTGCTGTTTGCAAAACCAAAGTACTCACTGCAAGTTACTAACAGAAATAGAGCCCAAATCCCCGGACTATCCACATTCAATCCGTTTTCTGGTGAAAACGCATTTCAGGTGGATACAAAAACTCGCTTGGGAAGCAAGTTTTTGCCGGGG
>Ga0153922_1000147_pt1 | contig 28466 bp, 26 predicted proteins | sample TSNJ006MetaG_FD_104723 | JGI IMG/M metagenome (GOLD analysis project Ga0153922, IMG submission 104723) | Attine ant fungus gardens microbial communities from New Jersey, USA - TSNJ006 MetaG | ecosystem: Host-associated > Fungi > Mycelium > Unclassified | place: USA: New Jersey, Brendon T. Byrne... | reverse complement strand
TTGCGTAACTCTCCCTCTCACCTGACTCTGACTTGCCCTCCTTTTGACCCTCTCTTCTGGGCCCCCTCTTGCAGAACCACCATCACCATCGCCTGTCTCCTTATCCTGACTCCCACAATCCTGGACTGTCTGTAATTCCTGTATCTGGGACTGGGAGTGACCCTGCATCTGTCCAGCCAAATCTGGCCCACTTCTCACTCTTGACTTGGACCCTACCCCAGAAGACGGTCCGGATGCACTATTCCCACCGTATCCGCCACTTGCGATATCACTACTACTCTCCCTAGTTGTCGTCCCACCCACTTTGACATTCGACAACCACGTAAATGCATCCATCCGGGCTACGCTTTTGCTGACATTACCCCTGGACATTGTCCCTCCTCTTCCGCGTTCTTTTCCTTTCTCTTGGTTAAGACCGCTGATCGGTGGGTTGAGAGGGATAGGTTTTGATATAGTGCTGGCATGCTGCGGGAGAGAGATACACGAACCTCCGGTTGATGGGTTGAGTAATGCAGACAGTGTAGTTTGCTGCTGGAAAGCTTCTTCACCGGCAACCTTTCTATTGGATGTTGGAACATATGTCTCAAGTGCACTTGCCCTCGCAGCAGACCCAACGTGTGGCTTGACGACCGGGTTTGTACTCCCCGCGGTGTAAGCATGAGGCAACGATGGTCGAGGAGGAAGCGGAGCACGGACTTCCGCGAGAATAGGCCTGTTACCTATCGGATTAGATAAAACCAAAGTGGGGGAGGTACTGGCAGTATTGAATTGATCTTCTGGTGGGTTACGATATGAAATGGTAGAGAGACAGGTTTTGGAAAGACGCGAATGACCACGATTGGCCATCAGATCTGGTGTATGTCCAACTTTCTATATGAAAGAAAGTTAATTAATGTTTGTTTGTGAAGCGTAAAATATTGATTGGACACACCTGGAGAATATCATCATCAGTGGGCCAGAAACGGAGCGTTCTGTCTTTCGACCAGGTAATGAGCTGAAACTCATCTGCAAATGAGCAGCGTACCGTGTCTATTTAAGCACACAGATCTCTGAAGCGAAAATAAAAAATAAACATACCGCGTCCACCTTTCCTCCAAACGAACTCTTTCACAACATCTACATGTCCCTTAAAGACTTCAACCGGCCTCTCAGCATCGTTTCGTGCATACATCTCCAGCATCGTCTCTCCTCTCTGCGGTAAACTCAAGATACCCTGACCAAAAGGCAAGTTCAACGCCCGCCATACCGGATATGTGGTTCTGATGGTGGATTTGGGTTGGATTTGATTTTTTGGGGGGTTGTTGGTGAAGAAGGTAGTTGAAGAGGACATGGCCAAGGGTTTGGTAGAGATGTATTGACTATCGGAAATGTCCCAGATTTTGATGGTTTTGCCAAGAGAACAGGTGACGAGTTCGTTCCGGATGGTATGAGACCAGTCGATGCCGTAGATTTTGGCGTCATGTGCGACGATGTGACAAATGGGAATTGAGCCTTTCTATGCAAAGGCAAGGACCAATAGGCCAATGAAAGATAATAATAAAAAAAAGGGAACGCACCCGCCTGTCCCATATGAGAACTTCATTTCCATGTGAAGAAGCGAGAATGTTTCCATCCCTGCGATTCCACTTGACCTGTGTCCCACCGGCTAAAAAAACAATGGGGGCTCAGCACAAGACCGTTGGCTGTCAGGCATCAGTAAAATCGCCCACACTTGAATGCAGAAAGGCCTAAACCGTCCTTTAGATCTACCACCTGACAATTGATAGCGCTCACCGAAAATCGGACGGTGAGGCGATTGCCTCAAGTCCCAAGCATAGATCCATGAATCAATTCCAGTGCTTGCAACAATGTCGCATTCTGTCGTGTGCCAATTGATGTCCGTGATAGCACGGCAATGCGACTTGAGAATGTGGGCGATAGAAGTCTTGCCGACGAGAAGAAGGTCCCATATAAGACTGGATGATCACAAATGTAAGAATGAGGGTATGAAGACAAAACATGCGCACAGTTTCTCGCTGGAAGTTGAGACGATAAATCTGTCACGCTGTGGATGTGGGTTCCATTGTACATCTGCCACGTCCCATGTACCTCCCTGCGGAAGAAATCGAGGTACTTCAAGTGGCGACTCGAGGTCGAGGATGAAAAGACCACGATGGCTATAAGGAAATCAACGATGTAACCTTTGCTTTGGGGGGAGATATACACACGCAGCAAGGCAGAGGTCCCGAGAGGATGGACTGATACTCATCTGTAATTTATTGGTCCATTGATGAAGTTGCCATAGAAAATCAACTCACATTGCCGACAGCGTCACCTACCAAGCCTTTCATATCAATCTGCAAACTCTGTCGAAAATTGAACCCATTCTCCGGCGATAGTGGCTCAACATGAACTTCCGACGAACCTCCCGAGTTATCTGGGAATGTATTTGCCGAAATCATTCTCTTTGTCGGCCTTTCGACATTCTCGGGAAGCGAAGAACCAGTGATGACTGAGCTATGCCGCAGCACATTTACAGATCCTGAAATGTCAGAATCAAAGTTGACCAGTGAATCTGGGTTCCTTTCCAGAGGGGAAAACGAGCTGATGTCCTCAGCACGACGCTTCCTTGGGCGCTGCTGCTGTGGGTACGAGCCAGACATGAAGATGGTATTTGTTCTGCAATTAAACGACCATGACGGATGATTGGATGTGCAGGTGAGTCCTGGACGACGTACAAGTGTCTGATTTATGAGTTGTATCTGACTGTGTCCAAAACCATGTTTTAAGGTAGAATGACCAAATATATTACAATACAGAGATGCCAACTGTGGCGGTAACCCAGCCTCACTTCTCATTAGCGATGGCAAGCATATCAGTTCTCTTGACTCTTCCACAGACTTCAAGAGGCCTGGCCGAGTTGAGACACACTGTCTCTGAAATTTATCTAAATGATACTGGGTCGGCATCTCCTCGTCGAAAAGTGCCTCGCTTGGACACCGACTCTGATTCTGCCTCTGCTTCCAGGTCCCAAGCCACAGTTGCACAGAAACTTGTTCCTGGGTTCAAAAAAAGTGGATCCGTTACAATCCACTTCGATGGACATGGTCTCGGTGAGTCCTCGATCTTCTCCAGGCCTGGTTTCGTTTATCTTGCTGTACCGGTGCAGTCAGCAAACCTGCCTCTGGTGATAAAGAGCTCTCTCTTCTGCGTCATTGCATACGTGTCATACTGAATCCAGACGAAGCGGAGCTTATGCCCGCTACCCATCACACGATATACTCAGCTTGTCGCACAGTTGTCAGTATCGCAAAGCGTGGCGAAGGTTTATACAATGTCCTTCAGATGGAGCTGGAGAGATACGTCAACGTACTTGTGAGAGAATGCACGCGGGTAGGCCGGGGACCAGTTGAGTGGATCGGTCTTTTTGTGTCGACGTGTACATCGTTTGAAATAAGAGTTGTGAGTCCTTTCCTCTGCTTTCACAGCTCTTCTCTGAAGTTAGCTGTCCAGGATTTACTGATATCATTGCTAACATATCTGGATCAAGACTACATTGTAAAAAATAGTTCTCTGAAGTCAATTCGTTCCACAGCGAATGCTATTCTCAGGGAGCTGGTCTTTGGAAATTCAACAGTCTTGGAAAACATCTATGAAGGAACGAAGGACTGGATTGAGAGCGAGCGGAACTCAAAGTACGTGTTTTGCCTATCACTAGGTTCCGCCAACCTAAAATCTATCCCTTGCAGAGCCGTTCATCTCTTTCGTGCCGGAATCCCTCGTCTAATCAATCTGCTCGTTACTCACGGTCAATACGAGAAATTTGAGCGATATTATGTTTCGCTCACCTACGATTACTACTCTGCGGAGTCCGAGCGACTTTCAAAAGAGCAGCAGAAGGATCCCCGGTCTTTCTTTGAGCACGTACAAGCCAGGATCAAGCAGGAGATAGAAAGGAACAAGGAGATTCTTCCTGTGGGCAGTCGGGGGCTTCTCCGAGAGACCACAGAAAGGGCACTTTGGAATAATAGGTTAGATTGGCTTGCCAACGAAAGTACGCATCTTTCCACCCTCAGGATGAATTAAATTTGATATGGCTTTGTAGCTGTCGGAACGTACATAGAGGAGGGTGACATAACCTCTTTACAGACCATGTACAATCTCTTCGGGCGAGTTGATGGCCTGAAAACTTTGTGCTCTGCATTCCGGAAGTATGTGGCCGTGAGTCTAGATCAAACTTTGGTAGATGAAGCGATTGCTTAGAACATGCAGACAAGCGTCGTGGATATCGTTGGAGACACAGAACACGATGACGAGATGGTTGATCGCCTCCTCAAGCTCAGACGCCTTGCAATCAATACTACTGATCAGGCATTTTTGATGAAGGCCTTCAATTCGACATCATCTCCTCTTCAACGTCCTGACCAAATGTTTTCAAACGCGTTGAGAAGTGCATTCGCTGCGGGTTTCAAAGCACGCCGCAGCAAGCCTGCAGAAATGATCGCCAAATACCTCGATAAAGCGATGCGAAAGGGACAAGGAGAGAGTACTGATACTGATTTTGACACTACTTTGACAAACGTCCTCGAACTATATCGTTTCTCAGAGGATAAAGATGTATTCAGAACGTTCTATCATCGGAGCTTGGCAAAACGTCTACTGCTGGGCAAGAGCGCATCAAACGACTTTGAGATTGGTATGCTGAAGAAGATGAAAGAGAGTGGGTTTTTAATTTTTTTGTTATCACCGAAGTCCTGCTGATGAGGAATGAGGAGATCAGAATACGATCCGGAATTTGGTATGGGTGAAGACATGTTCAAGGACCTAGCGCTTTCAAAGGAGAATATGGCTGATTATCACTCCAAGTTGGGTGATGATAATCCTGATAGAAGGCTGAACGTCATGGTATTACAACGTAGCGCGTGGCCTTTCAGAGGCAACGACAGCGTGCCTGATGAGACCACACAAGACGGTGCCAAAAAAAAGACTGGCAGCAAAGACAATCGTTATTTCAAGGATATAGATCTCCCCCTGAGTGTAAGACATCCTGTTTTTTGGACGTCCATTCGCTTGATCCCGTTCTGCAGATGCAGAAACAATTGACTAGGTTCTCGAAATACTACCAAGTCAAGCATTCTGGTCGTAAACTAGACTGGAACCACGGACTTGGAACTGCGATCCTCAAGGCGAGATTTGCGACTAGTGTGAAGGAGCTATCCGTCAGCTTGTTCCAAGCTGTGGTTCTGCTGCTGTTCAATGAGTCGTACGAAGTATCGTTTCAGGATATCAAAGCTCACGTGCAAATGAGTGAGTGCTATATTTTTCCTCCACAGGCCTGTCTAATCGAGTTTAAGATGATGCCGAGCTGCGGAGGACACTACAGAGTCTCGCCTGTGGCAAGAAGAAGGTGCTGAAGAAGGTTCCACCAGGCAGAGATGTCGATGATGACGATATATTCCGTTTCAACGCCGATTTTACAGATCCTCGGTCCAAGATCCACATTAACTCGATTCAGGCGAAGGTTTCGGTACGTATTTATTCTACCAATTGTACGCCCTCGGCATTGACGCTTTGTTGCAGCTCGAAGAATCTCAGAAAACAAATGCAGCAATTGAAGGCGACAGGAAGATGTACCTTGATGCAGCTATTGTGCGCATCATGAAGGCAAACAAAACGATGACGTACGAGAAAATCAAGACGGCAACGATTGAGGCGGTGAAGAGCCATTTCGCCCCGCAGGTTGAGTTGATTAAGCAGAGGGTGGATTACCTGGTTGAGGCTGAATATTTGGAACGAGATAGAGCCGAGAGGAACAAGTTCCACTATGTAGCTTGAATATTGAATTTGAATATTGTAGCGCTGACCAATACTAGCACTTCACACGGCCGAATGTGATTTACGATCACTCACTCAACTGAGCCCGGCCTTCGGTTCGGTCCATTTTTGAAGTCGAGGACCGAACTATGTATGTTGCTTCCAGGGTGCCCAATGCCTCTCCAGCACATGCACCGTCAGCGTTTCGTCGGTGCTGGGCACATGGAGCAAATAAGACTTGTGCGTTGCTACGGTCGGTGAGGGGCTCACGTTTTCGCTTGGGAATCCGACGAGCATACTCGACGACAAAGAATGGCGCAGAAGGTACTTCGTCTAATAACCTTGGAGGTGGTTTGCCGTCTGGCACTGGCATTCCGCTGTATCGTACGTACCATGTCTGATCTCTAGTCACCCGCCCACCCTTTTCTTATTTCTATCAGGTAGATTGATGACTGCCTGGACGCAGACACCGACAAAATGGTATCCCCTACCCATTGCTGTCGGCGCTTTGCTCTTGGTTGTCATCCAGCTCAAACGAAAGTCGAGACAGTCCTCAGCCGAGGTCCAGGTCGACGAGAACGGTCAAGAGGTTATCCGCCTCAAAGGTCCCTGGCAGGTCAGCACTCATCCTTGTCGCATCCAATGCTCTCTTGATTAAAACCCAATTTATCAGGTACATGTTCTTGGCACACTCCCCCTCCGCAGCATGTCCCGTCTCTGGGGCTACGTTAACTCCCTGGAACTCCCGGTTTGGCTCCGTCCCTACGGCTTCAAACTCTTCGCCTATACTTTTGGCTGCAATCTGGAAGAGGTTGAGTATGATTTGCCGACATATATCTCCCTTGGCGACTTTTTCTATCGCAGACTCAAACCAGGTTCGCGCCCTGTGGCTGACGCCCTCCTCGTATCACCCGCCGATGGCCGCATGCTTCATTTTGGCAAAGTCGATATCAACGGAGGTGATTCAGGCGAGCTCTTGGGTCCTGTACAGGTTGAGCAGGTTAAGGGAATCACATACTCGTTGGATGCATTATTGGGCGTCGAACGACCCGGCAGCCCGGACAGCATCCTCGTGCAATTTCACAATCCAGACTCGGAAACTATCAACCATCAAGAATTTGCCAACTTGAATGGCATTGAATACTCACTCGACCAGCTCATCGGCTCCACTAGTGGCACGTCTACACCTAATACCGATAACCCCACCTCCTATAACAACAACAAACCTCTCAAATTTGGCGACCAGACAGACGCTAGTGTCGTCGAGCCTGATCGTGATATGACAAAGACGCTTGAACACGATACCAACGTCGCGCGCGAAATGGGTATCAAACCTACTCTCGAACGTCGTCTTTCCGCGAGCTCTGTTAAATCTCTTCGACCAGGTCATTCCCTCTTCTTTGCTGTTGTCTACCTTGCCCCGGGAGATTATCATCGATTTCATTCCCCCGCGGCCTGGGTTGTTGAGAAGCGGCGTCACTTTGCAGGCGAACTTTTCTCCGTCTCCCCATACATTGCTAAACGACTTGAAAACCTTTTTATACTTAATGAGCGCGTTTCGTTGCTCGGTCGGTGGAAGTATGGGTTTTTTTCTATGGTTCCTGTCGGTGCTACGAACGTGGGGTCGATCAAAATCAATTTCGACAAGGATCTGAGAACTAATGAGAGAGGATATTTACCGCCAGTTGGCACTTACTCGGAAGCTGTGTACTCGATGGCTAGTCCCATACTTCGCGGACAGCCATTAGAACGTGCTCGAGAGATGGGTGGTTTCTGTTTTGGAAGTACGATTGTACTGGTATTCGAGGCGCCAAGCGAGTTTCAGTTTGTCATTGGTGCTGGGGAGAAAGTTAAGGTTGGACAGCGGTTGGGAGATATTCCGGAGAAGCTTGAGGAGCTTGAGGATGTGCAATTGACGAAAGTGAGCGCGGAAGTGAAAAAAGTGAAAAAGGATTGAAGGTGACCTGGTCATTGTTGCCGTATCATCACATCTTGTATTACCCACTGAACATTTTTTTCGCCTCTGCTGTCTGCTCTATTTTGGGTGGGACTTGGACGTCTTGCGTCTTTCTACCTTTCTACTTTGCATTTCAAAATCGTCGTTGTCGCTCAATTCGTAATCTTGCTGCTCCGACCTTAATCACATTCTACCCTACAATGATAAAAGTATCTTTTGTTATATTACCACACGTCTTTATATCTCTTAGAATCTGAGATACAGCTCAATTTGCAACGTCTTTTTTAACTTGGATGGAATACCAGAATAAATACCGATGCAATAACCTGCTGATTGAAAAGAAGGGGAGGCTCGGAGAACCCTTAACTAACTTCATCTCGATTTTTTCCCTCCCTTCTTCAACTGGAAAAAGAAGGGAAAGAAATGGGTGCGAGTCCAGACCATGATTTGAGTGGCGGATGTTTGTTTACCTCATCGACCTACGAGATATAACTGACTCGACAACATCTAGGTCAAGTAACTTTACATCGACCTTGCTGGCAAAGAAAAGGGAGGAAATCTTCAAAGTAGGAGATAGTTGTATATATTCTGCCTTGTACATTTGACTCAACCTCGTGTCTTCAAAATTCATGAGCAAGTGACTACCTACCTACCTACGACCGATCGATCAATCCTGGCAAAACCCCCTTTCCCTCCACAAATTCGGCTTGACACCTGGGCCCTTTTTGGAGAACCAGTCAAAGTATTGTCTCTGTACGTTGACTTCTTAGCTTAAGAAGCACTCGCGTAATGTACTCGAAATACAAAAGATTACATGGACAAAATTATCGACGCGCGCGCAGCGCACTATATGAATGGCCAAAATAGGAAAAAGACTGAGCTTTTTCCTGATATATTTTCTAAGTTTGCTTTGTGTGTGTGCAGTGTGGATCTCAAATAAAAACCACAGGCTTCTTGAGAAAAGCCTAAAGTAAAATAAATGACATGGTTACTGTCCCTGTTGGAAAGGAAGCCAAGGTGGATTGAATAAGGCAGGATCCTCCTTCAGTAATCAATGCCAAGTGCCAATCATGTGGGCTTGGAAACATTCATGATGTTGCCATAGAGCATTGGAGTAGCATGGGAGAAGGAATGTGATGTAGACTATGACTATATAATATAATGAAATATACTCCAGAGTCTGGAAAATGAGTGAAAATTATAGTGTAGCTACACAAGTATTTATATGGATTCTGTAAGGAGACCCTGCCAATTCAACTCCTGACACACTAGCTTAGTCCTCTAAAGCTGCCCTACAACTAATCAAATAGTACTATTTAGTTAGCTCCTTGAACTCCTGCACCAAAAAGGGGGGGAAACTCGATATTACATAATACAAAGTTTACATAATAATGACCACTTAGTGCTACCTATAAAAACTATAATACTCAGCCTCAAACTGTACTTTGGCAATCATATTTTGATTTCTTGAGCTCCCCTGACAACTCCTGACCCTTGGTCACTAGGACAGTAGGAACGGTAACATACAAGCTGGAGTTGTATATGTATGGAGTGTAATGCACTAAGGATCCTCCAAGGGAGAGCCCACCTTTGGAAAAATAATGGTGGTCAAAGAAAGAGAAGAGCGCATGAAATAACTCACAGATAATAATATAATATCATAAGTGGTTCACTTATAGCAAGCTACTAGATCATAATCATTTTTTCATACATGTATCAATTCAGACGAATTATACAAATATAATAAGTTGCCCAGAATATTTGGACGACTCTAAATAACAGGAAGTTTGCTATCATGAGTCCGTGTGCAACTTGACCGGCTCAAAGACAGCTCAACCAGGATAACGTCTGTGATATATTGAACTAAAATCACGTCGCACAAGTAGTGTCTAGTATAACTCATCACATCATCAGCAAAGCCAATGCCAGGTATGGTATATCGAGGAATATCATCAAAGTCAAAACCCAAAACTACACATTAAGCCTGTGATACGTCAAAATGTACATCTAGATTTGAAAATGGCGGAAAATAGAAAATAGTCCAATCTACTGAATAGATGCAAAGAAAGCAGATATCAATATCCAGGTCCGGCAGACGGTGGATATGCACGTTGATTGAAGCCACCTTTCTGGTATAACTGCTGACCACTCACACCACCAACCAAACTAGCCGGTGCGCCACCGTGATAATTACTTGCAGTATCTTCCTCGTAGTCCGGGCCGCCAGGACCAGCAAGTAATGAATCCTTGACTTCCCATACGGCAGCTTTAGAACCGACAGAGAACTCAAGATCCTCGCGCTATGAACATCGAATGACAGAATGATCGGACAAGGACGTAAGAACTTACGGTAATACTATCCCAGTATTTGTAAACCATCATCACGCTCAGGAGCATACAAAGGGTGAAGAAGAACAGTCCATCGATATAGTGCTTGATGGCGTCGCAAATTGTGACGCTAAAAGCGAAGAGAAGAACTTGGGCGATAGTAAAGAAGGCCGTTCCAAAAACGATGTCACCGAGGGGCCAGCGGTCATCGAGAGTACGGAAGACAAGAATGAGTTGCGACACAACATAAATCACAGTACAGATGAGAGGCCATAGAATGTAGACGATCCATAGTCCGATGGGCTTGTCATACTTGAAACCGGCAAATTGTTTGAAGGTGGCGATAGCAATGAAGAAGGAGACACCAAAGATGACAAGACAAGAGATTCGTAAAAACTGATATCAGCTTTTGAGCAAAAGTTGAGTGATAACCAACGGAATGAATCTACCCAGAGCGATAAAGGAGTGCCATCCTCAGCAAACTGGAAGCCGACGAAGCCATTGATTAGAAGACAGCAGTACGCCGCAGCTACGAGACCTGAGTATACTGCAGCAAACCACTAATTTGCGTAAAACGATCCAGGTCACATTCAAAACGAGAGAAAAACGCACTGAATAAGCTTCATTGGAGGTTGGTATTACTCCGGAGTCCAAGAACATAGCAAGAAGTTCTATCAGCGCATACATCCAGAAAAACATCACGATTTCCTTCCGCCCTAACGCAAGATAAAGGCCGATAGAGTAAGGAGATTGTAGATAAACTCACCAACGGCAGTGTATTTACTCCGAATATGAAGGATCATAATAGCAGTCATAATGATTGCGACTATATGCACGAAACATGTTGCTAAAAAGCTGTCAGCCTCCAGTTGAACGTAAGTAATGGAACGAAAGCAGCGTGCTGGCGTTCTTTGTGCTCTCCAAAGGATTAAGGGCCGACCATCCTGAAAATACATGCAAACTAATGTGGCGTCGAGAACAAAATTACGCCTCCATTGAGAGATGGAAACGTTCGCCGGAAACCCTTAGATATCCGAAGATACTACAAAGCAAACGACTTTTGGCATAACTTTCGCCGAAAGTAGACTTACATGGCTGGAAGATGAGTGTTCCACCAACATCAACATTCCTGCTGTAACAAGTGGGCTCGATGCCTTGATCGGATCCAAGGAGGGGGCATACAACGAGTGCGGCGGTTTGGCAAATGGCATCAAAAGACCCAAACTGGACACCCATGTTTCGCAAAAGGCGAGACAATTGTAGTAGAAAGGAAAAACAGGGTGGTCAGGAGCGCGAGGTAGCACAAGTTTCAGGAGGTGGAAGCGAAGGATGGCGTTGTCGTCGACAAGGATGGGTAGGCCTCATGTCAGCCAATTCTTCCACGCTAGATGACTAAGCTTCTATCTGCTTATCAGTCAGATACTAAATTAATTAGCCTGAGCCTGAGGCTACTACTCTCAGCGAATGACTTGATTTGTCCAGTCCTTTATTTGTAGTTATCAAAGGGCTGGCTAACCCGCATGGGCGTAACAAGATGAACTACCCTCCATCATATCATGATGACAACTCTTGTGGCGCAAAAAAAAGTAAGACCCAATTGGAAAAATAATGGAGAAGATTTCAATTCCATAACGTGTGCTAGCGGCAATCAAGACAATCACAGCAGAATTTGTGACCATGCCGTGGACGGAAACGGCGCAAAATATGGTCATGGACAGTGTCGCCCTGAACGTATGAATCTCAATGCAACATAATGGAAATGGTCGTGTCTCGGTTATTATAATCATTGATATATATGTATGTGAAGTATCGATCCTTCCGTAAAACTGACCGTTGGATCCGATAAGTAGTATAATCTTGTTCTGTCTTCTCGATCTGTACACTACATCCTAGGTTTACAGAAATGCCGTACCAAACTCACAGGGACTACCTCGGAACTTGTGTGGGCGAAGAACCTACTGAAGGAGGAATCCACTTTTCGGGGATGTACTGACACGCATGGCCACGGTCTATTACACTTTTCTACAGTACCTGCTACATTTACTAACCCGAGTACGAGAACAACGTAGCCCATGATGACATCAGGAGCTCTCTCAGAGACGTTAATTTTTGACTTGGGCCGAAACCCTATCAACATTTATTGCAGGTCCAACCAACTAATGACTACTACATCAAGGTATACCACATAAAAGATCGGAGGGAACCCGAGCATATCACCGACGAAAAGAATTTATTCTAGTCAAATTCTTAGACGATTAAAGTCCACTTGTCTTGATGCTAGTGACGGGTCCAGATGATTACGTTATTGAGAGAGACCTTCTGGCCAAGTGGCTGTCATTTGCCTGTGTTTTGCAGTGAGGTCGGGTAAATGGGTGATGGGATCAGATGGATGTCAAGGTCACGTGCAAAAGAGAGGGCAAGGCTATGGGGAATCCCTGGGGAATCCCGTGGAGGTGAGCCGGCTCGCGAGAGACAGGCATAAATAATAAAGATGTAGAGAATGCACCGACATGTTCTTAAAGATGAGGGGGAAGAGGGCGCAGATGATTGCGGATGGCGCACCCCGTAGACTGGCTTGACTCGACTCGCGCACGGCCTGCGCACTTTCTTGCAGAAAAGACGAGCGAAATGATCTGCTACCTGTGGTACGCGCTCCCGACCAACCCATATCCCAGCCCCCATGTCTCCCCTGTTCAACAACCACTACCTCTTCAACTCAGAGTCCTCCCCGAGTTTGTTGCCTTTGTCCAAAAGCTGCTCGAGACAACGCAGGTCTCCCAGAGCGTCATTGTGCTCTCGCTTCACTACATCTGGCGCTTCAAGCAACTGATGGCGGTCGTCGGGCCGGCCGGCAGTGAGTACCGCATTGCCGTGGTAGGCCTGATGATGGCCAACAAGTTTTTGGACGACAACACTTACACGAACAAGACGTGGGCCGAGGTCTCTGGCATTCCTCTCGCTGACGTCAATCACACCGAGGCTGAGTTTCTCCGAGGTATTGCCCACAATCTCTATGTTGATTTCAATACCTACACTTCATGGCTCCACCTCCTCAAAGGTCTTGTCACCGCCAAGGAGCACGATCAAACTCGCGCCTTTCATGGCCACCGGCCTCGCAAGCCGCTCTACCCCACCCGTCTCCGGCCTGTGCCCCCCAATACTCACCGTGATTCCCGGCCCCGCTCCTCCTCCCCGGTGATGCGCCCTACCCTACCACCCGTCGCCGTGCCGAGCAACTATACGCCGGATTCGTACAGCCAGTCTCCGTCCCCGGCTCCGTCCTCCCTCAAGCGCTCCGCAGCCGCGGCCTTCTCACCGAACTCTGCAGCGGTTTCTCATGTGCCCGCAAAGCGCAGCGAGCTCACCCTCCAGATCCCTCGCTCTGTCACATATCCTATCCCCAGTCCTTCTCCTATGGACACACTCCAGGGCTTTGCAAGCATGAATTTAGATTCCTCTACAAATTCTCTCAGTGCAGCTCTTGGCCCAGTCCATGAGCTCTCTACTCTCGTGCAGCCTTTCGAGGACCAAAGGAGGAATGATGTTCCCAAGGTCTGTCCCTCTGCTTGTCTGACTTTCTCTCTCTAATATGGCCTAGTATCTGTATTTCTACTCGTTGACCTGTTCTAATGATGTTCCCTGCCCACCACGTGACCTTGATAACAAAGACCGTATGCGCAAGAATAGGCTCCGAGTTTACAAACCTTCCAGCCACAGCGACTATGCTTATACTCCCGTACCCCCCCAGCCAATGCCAACAACGTCCATCACTGACAGTCCCGTCAGTGCTCAGCTTCAGCAATCGAGTCTCCCTACCCCCCTCACAGCTACGATGAGTTCTCATATCCCAGAGACAATCGTCTCCAAGGAATTCTACGCTCCGCCTTTGTATGACCATTCCTTGGCCAGTGCTACTACCGCCGCTCCTCCCATGGCCACAGTTGCCGCCTGTTACGGCCAGTGTTGTGATTACGGCAGGGTTTGTGTGTCGGCGTATACTTCGCCTGTTATCCCTGTTAATTCATTTCCCTACTATCCACCATCCTTTTCTGTTTCTTCAGCAGAAGGGCAACAACTGCAACAAAGGCAAGCGCCAGTATATCCGTTGTATCCTACTCCACAAGAACCCTCCACTGTGCATTTGAATGCCCAAGAAAGAGAAGAATTAGCTTTTGCCAAAGCAACAGCCGAAGTGAATGCAGTCAATGCTAAAAATGCATCATCATTATCATCTCCTTTGCACGACACCAGCCCTGGAGTTCCCAGTATGCCGTTTGCGAATGCTGGACCGTCTGGAGTATGTCAGATGTCGTACTCTTCGCCTGGTGATAGTGCTTGTACTGGTTCAGTGAATGGGTATGGGTACGGTTATGCACATGGTTATGGCCACGGTTATGGCTATAACTATGGCTGTAGCTATGGTGGACCTAATAATAATGCTGGGTATGTCGGGATCTGATTTTTTTGCATCATCTGTTCGTTCTCTTTCCTCAAGAATCTCATCATTTTTTTGCAATGCAATTCATCCATGCACTTTTACGTCTGTTTTATGATATATGATAATGAACGACTGTTATCGCTTTCGAACAAATTTTTTTATATATACGCACGTTGCATTCAGACATCACTTATATATATTACATTATATACCATTGCAATGGTAGTGATTTTTGGTGGTAGCCGTAGTTGTAGTCGTTAGTTTAGTAGCTAGTTGGATGAAAGTAATGAATGTTAAAGTTTTTGAGGTTATGGCTTGTCTTATTTGAAAGCTATTCGAAATAGAATGTCTGATCATCATTACAATGCTGATTCCTATTCTTATCCTGTGCGACTAATTCAGTCCAATTTTCTTTGGATGCAGAGTAGTTTGAATATGATGGACATATGGGGATAGGAAACCACTACGATACTAACACTGGTCTTGAACTACTATGGCTATGAGTGCTGCATGCATGTCTTGGAGTCACTATAATAGGTATCTATTTCTATCTTCTCGAAAAAGTAACCACTTGGTATGGATATATATGGTAATGGTTTTTGTTTGTTGGTAGTTCCATCCCATGACGATGATCAACCGTTTTCCTTCTTCTCATCGGGTAAGTGAGAATGGACGTTTCACCCCGTGTCTTTGACTATATTATGATGATCTGATAACAATCAGATTGCTAGGTAAAATTTTTTTGGACTTATCAATCGGTTTACATCCAAAGGAGTCGATCTTACTCTTTTTTCTCTCTCACACACACACTTTTTCGTTGGAGTGTGAAAAGTTGTCATTGATTTGACTGGAAGGAAGTTTGTTACCATAAGGAACGGATCACTTCAGTCAAAGTGTCCTCCCTTTCGGAAAAAGAAATCGGATTAACCCGTCCCTTGATTGACGATTGGTTTGTTATTTTTAGAGATCTGTCTGGGTCTTGCTACGAGATGGATGGGAAAGCTCTCTCTCTTACTACGTTTATGTTTATTGAGAGGGATCGTATATGCTTTCATAAACCTCTTTTTAGAACATTCTGGATCAACCCGATACTTGACGTGTAACTTAGTTCTCCAAGGGATATATGGTGGAGGGGAGGAAAAGGAACTGGATACCTGTCAAACTGCTGACTCAAATGGCAATACCGGGTTATAGCCGGTGATAGATCTAAGAAAATGTCATGCCGAACGGTCAAGTAGAGATCCTGTATTTTTGGTGGAAAAAATTCGTTACCAGGATGACGTTGCAAGTGCGATGGAACTGCATATGTCAAGGAACGAGTGGTAGTATTGATGGTTGGTATTTTAGGAGTCAACTCAATTCGGATTCCTATGATACCGCGCTTAACAGCGTTTCTACCATTCTGATAATAATTAAATGGGGCTCTTTCCCCTTCCTGTCCACACAGCATCGTTGTGAGACTAATGATAATCAAGGTTCGATCCAAATTCAGAGTTCAGAAGAACTTTTTTTCAGTCCCCGATGGATTATTGTGATTTATCTTATAATATATCAAATGTAAAAATGGGAACGGAAAATGGAAGACTGAGCTTGAACTTCGGGCAATCAGCTTTACCTGTCATTTTTACACTAGCATGAGAGTAACGATAGAAGGAATTCTCGGACTTTGCGTGAACTCAAGCTGAGAAGGGTGTGTATATCAGGTAACCCGTCGCCATTGAAATGGGAACGCGACGTTATGGGGCAGAGAGTCTTCCAGGGATCGGTGTGCTTATTGCCGGTTTGGCTGAGCAGGAGAGGATATGTACCGTGAGATTAGATGAGCCGTTAACTCGGATTGAACGCCTAGTTAGACAATGACATTGAGTTTCCGTCCTCGCCTCAAGACCCGATGAAGATGTTGTCCGCTCACAGAGGCATGCAATCGGCAAGAAGAGCAATGTGGAAAGCAACCATTATCAATTGCCTGTGATAGCCAGCTGCGGAAAGGAAGCGTATCTGCGAAAAGGGGGAATCACAAGGTTCATGGGGGTCTTTGAATGAAGGAATCCAAGTCAGAACAGAAGTCTAGGCCATCGGAAGGGGTAACTTATGGTTTGAGGTCAAATAGTTATGGTGATGACCACACACATGGGTTAGATACCCAGGGCCTGCCAAAAGAGAGGCTGTGTGAGTAACCTTTGGTGGCAATCTCTGACTTGCAAGCCACATTGACAAGGATATCAACCTGTTGCGATGACCCAATCCTTCCTCAGCCTGAACGGGTCTTCCGGTGGCAGTGTGCCCACTTCGGCTGACGACCAGATTAGGCAAGCTTTTCCAGAATATCTGATAGGTATATACTAAATGGGCTAAATGCGAGCAAAAAGAGTTCTTTGTGGAGTTAACTGAATCCCCTTTTCCCAAGTATGGATTTCCAAGAATGGGACCCATCGGCGGAAGCGGAAGCTTAGGATGGATATTCGGAGGCCGGCTCTTAAGGGGCCAAGTGCTCAGCGAAGAATGAAGCAAAAGAGAGGAAGCATCCGTGTGTCCGTGTCCGAGGCTCGGATTACGCTTCTATTAGGCTTGAAATCTACTCGTCGAATTGATGGACCGCATAAGAATGAGATGACTTGTCAGCGCAAGAAACAATAAACCCCAAGAAATCAAGTCAGTCCCTGGACTTCTGGATGGCACGATGCCACGCCTCACCAGATAGATTCACCAGATAGATGTGTCAAGTTTTTTTTGGCGGGACCGGAAAGTTCTTTTTCCTACTTACTCAAGATCTAAATCAAATTCATGAGAAATGCAACAGCTGCCACTGCCATTTCAACTCCTCCAATTTGCGCGGAGCTAGTTGGATATGAAATCGGGAACGGGTAACCTCGGGAACGGAGAGATATGCATAACATGCGCCAAGGATTGTTTAAGCCACTAGGATGGTATCCCCACCTGAGGCCACAGGAAAGAAATGCCTGCCTCAGTTGGACATACTGCCCAAAGACGGTTAATAATTCAGGAGTCATTGCCGAGGCCAAATTTGGTCGTAGACTGGCTCCAAATTACATGTGAGACAGTGCTCTGCAAGATCCTCGGTGTATCCTGTGCAAGAGAATCTACCATGACTAATAGAATCAGCGCCTCGATCAACCAGTCAAAATGAATGAACATTTTGACCCCAGCACCGGAGTAAGAAGATACAGCCCGTTTCTAATACAAAGCAAGTCCAATAATGCAATTACCAGATCAAGGCAGCGAAAGTGGCGGTGATGGAGAGAATATCACGGGTTAGGTGTCCCATTTTCGTCAGACAGATCGAAGAAAGAAGAGACTGTCCTTGATTGCACGAATGAAGCGGGAATGTTTTGTTCGACACCATGAGGATTTTCGGCTGGAGTCATTTGTCAGTTTTATATCAGGGTCAATCTCTAGATGTCGTCTGCTGATCCTGCATGTCGTTAAACTTGGCGACAAGTGCGGTAGTGGCAAGACTGTTCCAGGGTGGCCGGATGAACTAAGCATGTAATACACATACGTTGTACCATGGTCTGCCCCAAGGCTGGAAACCGATGGCATGTCGGACACTTTTCCCAGAGCAGTGGTACATGTATTTCAGGTGGAAGGCTATTGAAACAGCAGCGCAACATGAGAATTGGATGTAAATGAGTTGCTGCCCAAGCGCTTCTCCTATTCAATTGCATTGAGTTCAGTCTACATGGCTTTAGAGCTGGAATTAGGGTGGATGACGGCTTCGACTTCGGGAACCCCTTTGCGTCGACGTGCCTCTTCTGCGCGGAGTTGTGCTATTGCTGTTGAAGTAAATGCCTAGTTGAACAGGTGAGCAAGGGTCGCCTTAGCCTAAATGCGCAAAACCATTGTGGAATTAAAGATCAGGGTGAGTTCTGGCGGTGATATAGCAAAGTAGATGACAGGATTTGGGCACATGATAGCATACCAATATACTTACTTGGGTGAACAGATAGCCGGAGAAAACGCCACTGACTGATGGGCGCATCAAACAAAAAAGGAATCCAGTAAAGAAAAGCGCTTACGGATTCCACACATGATGGTCTTGTTCCTATTGAAACCGTATAGCCTACCACCCAGAACGGCTGATCGCGACGGAAATGGATCCACAAGGGGAATATTTGTCAGATTATCTGTCCGGTTTCACGCGCAAAAGCATGTGCTTGCCTGACGCAAGTCCACAGGTAAGTGCTGCAAACACACCCTCTTTCCGAGCTTCCTACCCACAAATGTGATTGACGGGACACCCAGGGCGACGTAACCAGCGCCGAGGAGTAAGAAGGACATACCTTAATGACCCGAGCCTCTGCATCCAGAGGTAGCTCGTATTCCTTTGCTGAATTCAGATGGTTCATGTTGAGTTTTACCAAATTACACTCTCATGAACCAGCGCGTCTCAACCGAACCAGCTCATTTTATCACGTGCTTATCGCGTCTTTGGTGATATCCAACCCATCAGTGCCCTGATCTTCCTTTACCTTAGTTTCGGCGCATTAGGAAGGCTATGTCAGCACGAAACAAGAAAAGCTTGCAAAACCTTCAGCAAACTTATGATAGGATTATGGGTGCATTCAAGAATTCGTAATTTACCTTCATGCCGTTAACACCCCCATAACGTTCAGACCTCCTTGCGGAGATCAAACCCCACCTCCGTGGTAGTGATATTCCAAATCAGCCCTTACTGGTCCAGAATCTCCATCAGATTGCTTCTCTGGCAGAGAGTTTTTCAGAACAGCGCCCGAGGTCCAGCAACAATTGGAGTCATCTCGCTGACAACCTGGATCAGGAAGGTAGTGAACCTCCACAATATCTTGCTGAGTTTTATTTACTCCACGACGACCTCTTATCCACCAGGAGTTGATCTGTGGAATATATCTGGGCTTATCTGCCTAATCCCAGCTGACAGCTTGGTTTTTGTTGGTGCGAGTAAGCATATAGTTACTGCCCAAGGTATTCCATCTGGACATTGAAGATGTCCGTTTCGTCATACAGTCAGACTTGCGGCGTTTCGTCTCATAGAAGCGGGACTAGAGCTCAAGCCAAGTATTGAGAGTAGGTGCCACCCGAGAAACTGGTGTCTGAATGATCGCGAATCTCGCTCTAGCTCTTGTACACCTCTTACGCATCGCCAGCAAGACAGGGAACACCCTCTCAGGTATGTTCATGATAATCACTTCCCATGTATGAAAATCAGGGGTGGACAATCCAAATGCAGAAATTAAAAAGAACGATGTGGCAGCTACCGTCTTGACGGCAGCAGCCAAGGTTGGCATCTATCCCTTTGTTTTCCCGAGGTTGTCAACGCATTTGTTCGCAGTATGAAGAGATGTTAAGGAGTTTGGATGATTCGGATAAAGTAAATCAGCAATCTGTTGCATGTGCTACGATTGTATACTTTTCCAGCAGAATGGAAGCAGTAAGTACAAGCTTAGATTGTTGAACTACTGTTGATGGACTACTGCGCTGTTTTTTTCGGTTCAGGCGTGGAAGGAAGGAAATTATGCCGTGGCCGAGTATGCGTCGCATATGATCATGAGTAAAGATTTATTTCGATTTGGCTGGGCCCTTCTTATCCACATCGTTCAGATGATGATCAGCGCCTCACCGTTCTACCTCCTCACGATGTAAGCATGTCCGAAATTAACCTGAGCAAATACGATAACTGAATAGTTCCCTACTTGTCTAGAAAAAGCTATTAATCTATAAACTCTTTCAGATCGGGAAGTCGTTCCTTCAGGACAAGGGAGACTCCAGCGCATCGAACCCATCAACTGCAATAGACTGGTTACGGAATGCCTTCAAACTGGTCGAGCAGCTTGAAGAAGGAACAATGCCTGGCACACAAAAATTAAGAGTATGTTCAGGAAGCTCAGTGTCCGTAGCTGCCCACATTCATACTCGTATCTTCAGATATCTCTGCTGAGGACAATGGGTCCGTTGATGTTTCGATGGAGTATCATTCATCTGACTATCTTGTTCTTACCAAAACAGCTAGAGCTTACTTTTTAGATGGGGCGTACGATCGCGCCGAAGCAACACTAGATGAAGTTATTCCATCCATAGATTCACAAGATCAAGTGAGCTCCTTCTGACAACTTGGTTCGGGATATAATTATTCATTACCCAGGGATCTCCCGAGCACCAAGACCTCCGATGGCTGAAATTGGCTATCCTGAAGAGAAGGGGTGCAGGAGTGAATGACCTCTTCGAGGGTGAATCCCCTTTCTGCTATCAAGCTGTTTGCTGCTATTGATACTTGGATTTAAGTGTTCAAAACATTAGTCAATCATATGGAAATGTCAGAAGCAGATATCACGGAGTCAGTCAATCTAAGGAGATAACTGGTCCGTGGCTCAAGTTTCCTCGCTTAGCATCCTCCAAGAACTGAAAACTCTCACCGTCTTGTGAGTCATGTCATGAACTGGGACACAGTGCTTGCTTCTACGATTATGATTGTCCGACTTTAGCACACTAGTCACCTCTGTCAAACAACACTGCCTGCAGCGAGCTCTACAACTACATGGAACAGGCTCGGACAGCATTGACCGTTTGCTCCTGTCTCTGATTTTTCACTGCGCCAAAGATGATGACCATACTCGTGGAATCAAGACGCTAGAAGCGGCATTCACATGTGTGTCACTTAGTTGCAAGACTTTGTTCTTGTACTACAACTTTGATACGACACAGCCGTACTCGAAGCCGATGTGGAACTCAGGAGTGTACCTGCAACAGCGTGTCTTACAGTACGTACTCTGATCGGCATGGAAATACTTGACTACGCATATGATTCTGTTCTCTCATGGTGGCAGTTGATCTGGCAACGTGGTGACCGTCATTATCAGGCGAAAAAATGGACAGAGGCCGCAGATTGGTACCTCGCGGGTACCCATCAACTGTTCAAGGAGAAATCATCCATGACTTGTTCTAAATGTTATCGGAAAGCTGCTATATGTTATCTAGAGAAAAAAGAATATAATAAAGCGTCGACGGTGATCCGCCGTTGCCCTACGAACGAAGCAGCAACATGTTATGTCATGTTCCTTATCGCTATTCATCAAGGTCAGTTGCTTTCTTCCCCTGATTAGCCTTAAATGACTTGAATGTATCCCACAGGGTTGGAAGATGAGGGTTAGCAATACCCACGTTCCTTTCAAGATATGCTACTGAATCATCCGCCTCATAGCCATCATGAACATCAGGGCCATGCAAAAAGCATCAGACTTCGACCGGAAGATGCTCCTTTTGGCCACGCAACTCTCTCACAAATTGGCCATGAAACCGGTCTTCCTTTCTGCTCTAGAGTCTCTTTTGATCACTTTGAAGACTAGAGCGAGCAATGACGCGATCGTGGAAGCTATGACACTTGTTCGTTGTATTATCAAGATAGCGATGAAACTCCTCTCGGAACCTTTGGCCAATAGGTCCTCTTTATAGTCTGTCACCCTATCTGCGCTAACTTTACCATGCACCAGGCCCATTCTGATGGACACAGTTCTAAATCACTTTCGGACAGGCATGTATCATTCGAAGTTTATGTTTTGAAGTGCTGACTGATAATACTGTTACTCAGCCAAGCGCCTCACAGAAGCAGCGGTATCCCAGCAGACTTTCCAGTTGATCATGAAAGATGTCTCCTGGCTTTGGCGGGTGTCGTATAACTACGCCGTTCAAGGATGCTCAGAGTGGGATGGTTGTGAAGAACAAATTGCAGAGCTGTTTGACATCTCACGTGAAGTAAGTGCGATTGCAAGAGACAAAACTGAGCCCATGAACAATTATGAGCATCTAGCTACTGGAAGCTTATTGTAACGCCTCGCCTGTGGACATGAACCCTGAGGCTGCGCTATACATTGTGAATTCTTCCTTTGCCGCAGTATCTGCTCGAGGTATCTCAGTTCCACATGACTCTCGCCCTATATGTCCTGACCTAATTATTACACCTTCTTCTGCTAGTATTCTCATTCCGTGCGACCATTGCATCAGACGGATCGGTTGATGTGCGATAAACAGGCCAAGTCTGATAGTAATCCATCTCTTACTTTTGTTTCGGTTAGCGGGAAAAATTGCGCGCCATTGCGTCGGAAATCAATACGTCCAAGAATAAATTAGCTGAAATTATCAATGGGAATGATTTAGGAGGAGATGCTGATACTGCCCACGTCCAGTACCTCGTCCACACGCTTCGAATCTTTGAGACGGAATTTCTGGTCCAATTGAGAGAATGGCATGAGGTCTCGGCGGTTATCGAGGTATCTGGGTGTTCTTCATAGCAGTTGTGGTAATCGTAACTTTTCTGCCATTAGGAAATCGTCAAATCAGGTAGCTTGGCTCTTGATACCTACGAAGCAATTGCTGACATCTTGGTTCGTACAATACCCAACTCTGGGCGCTCCTGATCTGATATATTTTAAGCAGTGGTCGAATAAGGAAACACCTGTGAATGGTACGTTATGTATCATTGCCTTGAAGTCGGATGTGTTTCACTATCGTTTCTACATTAGTGTTATACTCGTGCTTAGAGGTTCGTTCTCGTTGCATTATCATTATGCTCTATAAATTCTTGAACTTCGGAGTAGAAGTTATTATATGGAATTTCCCAAGTGAAGGAGGGATTTTGCCCTCAAAGATTTTCTCGGTGGCTCCGCGGGCTTTGCACAATCGGGCTCTCTAGGAATACTGCTAGTGATCGGCTCAAAACGATTGGTTACATCGAACAAGCACTGTCTGTCCTAGAGCAGTATCACGAAGGCGACCAGGTTTGGGCACTTAGCCTATGTATCTCTATGCTCATGCATCTTTCCAAACTACCGATTTAGGCTTACCCCATGGATGAGCGCCAATGGCTGCTCGCCACCGCCTACAACACAGGGACTGAGTGCTTACAGTGTGTACATATATCTATATGAAGAATCTTCTTTGATTCAGCTTCAGTGCTTCTTTTTTCGACGAGGCAAAACGTTGGTTTGAAGCAGCCACTGTGATTTGTCGCTTTATTCCAGGTGGTCAAGAACGCGCGGACAAAGCAAGTCTATAGGTCTCATTTTGCTGCGAGTGCGATGTTCACAGGGCTTTCTTCACATTTAGATCTCAAAATCGTATACACAATTGCTTGCTAGATATCAGCAAGCGCGGCCCCTATAAGCCGATCATCACGTTTGGCTGAACCTATACACTCTCCGCAAACCCTAAGAAAATGAAATGTTGCCGCCCCGTTTATCCTCTAGTAGGTTTCGTGATGAACAGCTGAAACGTTTCCATCATAATCTTGGCGTATTGGACTTCTGCCTGGTCATGCAGCTTAGACTGACCTTCTAGATTGAATCTTATAGATGCTTCTAAGTGTGGCTTCCGAATGTATCAAGGATACTGCAGACTACGATTGTTATCGACAAAGGAATTGCATTCACTCTGTACTAGGGCAAGTTCATTAAGTTGTTGGACTAGATTGCTCTTTACGTCCACTGGTGCTCAATCTCTGGAGCATGCATTGCAAGAAGTGTCAGCAAGGGAATCACAGGCATAGTGTTGGTTCTTATATTATGGTCGTCAGGCTGTCTTCTGTTTTTCACTTGAAATACTGGTTCTATTCAAAGGTCACTGAATAATGATACGGCTGAGATTTGTCCATGTCGTTGTCTGACCTTATTGACTCTCCTTAACTCTACAGGAGTACTTGTTGGAAAGAGTACATGAATATTAGGTGGATCCCGGTAAGATGGTAAGCCCACCAATCGGTTTACTACGATCAAAGATCACACTTATTATCCATTGTACTTTCATTTATCGCGGCAATCCCACTAGATCTTACAGAAGAAAAGATACTGTGGGTTCAGGCTAAATGGGAAGTACGAGCGATTTTACGAGTGTAGCCTCTTGGAATCGTTGATGCGCCCTGTTTACGAGCCAGATGAATCTGCTTGGGAGAATATTTTTGAGGCAGAAGCTCTCAACGAGCAAAGTAGACAATATACAACACTCGAAGCGACAGTCATCACCAGTTGATGATGCATACAAGTCGGAAGTTACTTCGAAATTCGGATCGTACTTCTATACCGCCAGAGATCTCTACGACAAAAAAGATTCTCCTTTCCATTTAACAATACTCACCCCCCCAACACAACAAGTATCCTTTTCCAAATTCATCGCTACTGAGTTCGACTCATCAGTCTGACCGATGAACTGTGTACCTATATATTATACGATTTGTATTCTTGTATATATTCCCCACTAACACATTGTCGCTTTTTCCAAAACTATTTATGGAGTGAACAAGAAGTTGGGATGTCGGTCTCCAATGGGGGCCTTTGTTTTTTTCTCTCTTACCAAGAGCAGATAGTTGTCGATGTTACCTTGACGATGCCCCTCGCGTCTTGCCTTGTTTTCCCAAATGCAGTACCACCTGGAACCCATATGAGACTTAGAAAAATGAAAAGAGGACAAAGTATACGTACACATTAGCCGCTGTAAATATCCATGATAAAAGCACAAATCCTAGAACAATTGAATGACCTCTGCGATATTCGGGCGCTTGATCTAACAGTGGGTTGTTAAAGGCTATACCAGTACACAGTACACTCTATACCATGTACCTTCTGTATAAGCAAACGTAGCGGGGAAGCCGCTGTGGTCGCATTCAATGTGACAAGACAAGATGTACACTGTCTTGACTTACGCCGTGTTCGCTATTGTGAGCTGCAGGGCTGTTGTTGTGGCCTTCTTGTAATGACCCCGGCTGTTATTGGGTAAGATGGACCTGGACAGAATGCGCGTAAGGCCAGATATCTACCACAGGAGGTGCAGGCTCACAGGATACAGGGTGCAGATGGATAACTAGATACAGAACACTCAACTTCAGTGGTTTACATGGAAACACGCGGTAGCTCACCTGCCAGCTGCCATAAAGAAGACGGCGATGTATCTCGTGGTGTTATTAGTAGCAGTGATAGCAATGATATAACCTATACTTGACGCTGAGCATCTGAGGATATATCCAAGATATGCAGACGTTTACCGATGATAGTAAGCGGCACACAGATCAAGATGAGGGGGCCTCGTAATTTGAGACGATCAGAGAGGTAAGCCACCATAACTATCAAGATTAAGTCCCAAGCTGAGAGTTCCAGATGGAGACGTACGAGTAAGGAATACAGCTGGGACATAAGGTGGTACTATTGAATAGCACATTCTCAGTCAGAAGCTGCCATCTTGAATAGAACAGACTGCTTGCCTGTGCGTAACTGAGCTTGTACCCCCGAGTATCCCAGCCCGTTTATGATTGTGGGTCTATAAAGACATGAAGCATGTGCACAATCACAGAAAAAACAAGCGTACAAGAAGAGAGAATACGAGTAGAGGCTGACCGAGAGTCCTAGGTAAGCAAAAGCAGTTAACCAAACCTGTATGTCCAAGAATCCTGATGTCCCAGAATCATGAATACCATGAAGTAATGAAAACGGGTTACCTACCTCTTTTAACTTCTCTCCATTCAAAAGACTCGTTCTCGGAATATGTTTCTAACTGTGCACTGAGCGTTGAAGACTCTAAGAAAGAATGAGCACCCTTCTTTCATCCGTTGTTGAGAGAACTTCATGAGTCAAGATACCTTTCATTGGTTCACCGTCTTCCCGGAATCGCCGAACTACATCCCCCGCATGATAAATTTAAATACCGATTGATAGACACCTTACTAGCGAATTCTCTCTCCTCTTGCGTAAGAAAAGTCGCAGAAGTCAGGTCTGCCGGAAGTATGATAGCTGCTACGATAGCAGCAAGGATGGTTGCAATGCCCTCAAGGATCTGACAATTTCAGCTGATTTGTGCTTGAAGAGGGAACTGGAACTGACAAAAATCCATTGCCAACCTGAAAGACCACCCACACCTTCCATTTGGATTATTGCTGAAGCAAGAAGACCTGGGCCAATGACATAAGAGAACCAATCAGGGTGGTGCAAGATGTTTGTGTACTTACCACCAAAGGCACCGGATAACGAGGCTTGTTGTAACCTCAGGCGACTTTTGGAATAAATTTTAGCGATAAAATGGCTTACCGGATGCATAAAATATGCCGACCCTGGGAGTTTCAAGTAACTGTGGATGCAACATCAGCTGTAAATACACGTACCTCAACTGCAATTCATGACGTTTGTATAAGGTGCTGAGGTATAAGATCTATCACAGTCGGTTGGTCAGAATGGACCGTGTCGTACAATGTACAGAGGAAAATCGTCACAATTCCAGGGAGTAGGCCCCCCTCACAAAGACCAAGGCATATACGGATGGCTAAAAGACCACCATAGCTATTGACCTGTCAAGCTCATCAGACTTGCGATCAATCTAGCTGAAAGTAGGACAGACGAGGAATGTCATTATAGTTACAAATCCCCACACAGCAACAAGGATAGGGATCCAGCGCTAGAACATATCAGAACGAGCGTGGGTGCTGGGAGGAACATCCCTACATTCGGTTTAATTACCTTCATGACGTTGTTCGAAGGTACTTCGACGAGAAGGTAACTGCGAAATTTTCAGCGGTGAACTATAGAATAAAAAGGCATGGTTTTTTTCACGGAACATAAAAGACTGCCACGGTTGGGTACCCTTCAGATAATATGACTTGATTGCCAATCCCGTTCAAGGCGTACCGGCAAGTATGGTATTGAATTGATTTCCGTGAAGATGAGCGTCTCGCTCCAAACCTGCAATTCTAAATCAAAATTGAACTACTGACTCCCGGTACCCAGTAATTGGACTGGCCTCGCATTTCCCATGTTACTTCTATCGATGAAATTAACAAGCCACAACTAATCATGACTTTGAGGCACCAGGAACGGCTGACCATAGCAATGGAACGTACTAAGGCTAGTGGCGGCAACACATGGTAATCCAATTTCCAGAGAAGATTCCTGGTCATCTTCGCATGTTCTGGATCGTGAATGTGGGAGGGAGGATGAAGTTGCATTGTGATGGACAGGATAGAATGTGAACCCCAGCGTGAGCTATTGAGGCATTTATATTTCATGGAGAGCCAATAATATTGGGTAACATAGAGATAAGAGATTCATGTTAGCGAGCGGTCACAAGGGAATCAAGAGCCATGGATATATTTGTATCACTACAAACCCGGTCGAGTGATGTATATTCTTTCGAACCATAATCTTGAGTTGTACAAATATCACCGAATAATCCATCATTGACATTGTTAAAATTGCATGCTGTAGTGTGCAACACCCAAACACACACGCAGGGAGAAAAGAGTGTCTCTGTTGAATGGATCTTCCGTTTTCCGTCATCGTGACCCAAAGTCACACCGAGGGTCATATATGATCAGATGTTGTGCCCTGTGCCTGGACCTTCCAACCCAGGTATGAATGCTCCAAGATGCGGGGTCTGAATTTTGAAATTCCCCAGACTTCCCCAGATATTGTGACTGATACGGTACCACCAGTATGTGGACACACGACGGACAATCAGCTGTCCACTCGCCGGCCGCGTGATGCTGTCAACTGATCTGTCACTTGGTTGTCCACTAAATTTGATGTCACAAATGTCATGCACTTTAAGGGAGGGATCCACTAGGCCCATGGGTCCATGTGATTATGTCAGGACAAGCTAAACTAGAAATGGTGAAAGCTATTACATAATCCCAGAAATTATTGGAACCTGAGACATACACCACCACATGATAAATTGCTGGATATACATATCAGAGCCTCAGCTCAGCCTAGCACCTGCAAAATCAGCTGTAATACCAACTGCAATGTCGAGTACAGTACTAATTACAATATTTTATATAGTCTAGTTATAGCACTATCTGGATAGCATGCTCCTTGACTACTTGTTGTTGCTTAGTTGTGAAGGCTTATGGACCACTCAGGGTAAGTGTTCAGGAAGAACTCAATAGAGTTCTCCATTGGATTTACTAGCTACTTATACAAATGT
>Ga0153922_1000146_pt1 | contig 28599 bp, 29 predicted proteins | sample TSNJ006MetaG_FD_104723 | JGI IMG/M metagenome (GOLD analysis project Ga0153922, IMG submission 104723) | Attine ant fungus gardens microbial communities from New Jersey, USA - TSNJ006 MetaG | ecosystem: Host-associated > Fungi > Mycelium > Unclassified | place: USA: New Jersey, Brendon T. Byrne... | reverse complement strand
TTAAACTAATCAGCAGATAACCCTTCGGTGATTTTTCTCCTTTGTGTTTTAGTCGACTTAAAGGATACCATAAAATTGCTTGTAAGGGTTACTTTTTTATTAAAAACTTTTGACTCTCCAGTCTTTTAGCACTGATGAAATTTTTTATTTAAGCGTATTTTATGATGCTATAGGTTATGCCACTGAAGATGCAAGTGTTGAAAATCTATGAAACCCCGGATATATGAAAAAATGCTTGTTTAATATATGCATGAGATATATAATGAAATAAAAATTAACAATAATTACATGAAAGGTGTATATATGGCTGAAAAGATATTAATCCTTGATGATGATGAAGATATCGCTGATATCTTAGAAATATATTTGAGCAATGAAGGCTTTGATATATATAAGTATAATAAAGAGAAGGAAGCCCTGCAGATTGTTAGTGAAGTAGAATTTGATCTGGCTATCTTGGATATCATGATGCCGGAAATAAGTGGTTTCGATATTTGCAAAGAAATAAGAAAAAACCACAACTATCCTATTGTGATGATAACAGCTAAGGAGGCCTCTATTGATAAAATAAAGGGATTTACATTAGGCGCAGATGATTATATAACGAAGCCTTTCGACCCATTAGAAGTGGTAGTAAGAATTAAGGCTCAGATTAGAAGGTATAAAAAGTATAATGTCAATTATTCTGAAAATAGTAAGGACATATTTGAATATTTAGGTTTGGTTCTGAATCTTAAAACACATGTCTGTTTATTAAATGGTGAAGAAATTAACCTGACGCCTACAGAATTTAAAATTATTAAAACTCTTTTAGAAAACAAAGGGAAGGTTGTCTCATCAGAGGAACTTTTCGCAGAAATATGGAACGGTGAAGAGTATATTGAAAAGAATAATACGATTACGGTACATGTTAGAAATATAAGAAACAAAATGGGTGAAACAGTTGAGGAACCCAAGTATATAAAAACTGTCTGGGGGATAGGATATAAAATTGATTAATAATATAATAAAAATAAAAAAAATTTTATTTAGGAAGTACTTGCAATATAGAAGAACTATATTGAGTACGGTAATTATTTTATTTACATTTTTTTTCTTATTTTACTTTTTTGAGATTTATTTAAATTCTGCTATTGCTGAGTGGTTTACTCATAGGTTTTTAACCCAGGAAATAGTAGATGCGTCCTTAGTCAATAAGGAAGTGATGAATAATATATTTAACTGGGGACTATTCAAACAATATTGCATAGGAGTTGCCTTAATTGTGATATGCTTATTGGTTATTGGGTCGCAGTTGTTAACAATTAGACGTGTAAAGCGTGCTGGTATGCAGGAACGAAAACGAATAGAGGATATTGTTGAGAGAATGATAGCGGGTGATGTTCTTGAAATGTTTCCGGATGATTATAGCAGTATCATAAGAAAAATTGAATTGCTTCTAGAAGAACAGGAAAAAAATAATAGTGAGAAGAATAAGGAGAATGAGAGAATTAATGATATGATTACTTATCTGGCTCATGATCTTCGTACACCGCTCACATCAATTATTGGATATCTGACCCTATTTCTTAATGTACCGGAATTACCTGATGAGGTAAAATATGATTATATAAAGAAAACACTAGATAAAGCAAAACATCTTGAAAGTTTAATCCGTGATTTTTTTGAAATCACAAAATACAACTCACAAAAAATGAGCCTAAATAAGCAGCAGATTAATTTGCATTATATGTTCGTACAGCTTGTGGATGAGTTTTTCCCTGTTTTAGAGAGTAAAAATCTAAAAATCGAGGTGGATGTTGAAAAAGAATTGGTTATTAATGTAGATTCAGAAAAAATGGGTAGGGTCTTTAGCAATTTGTTGAAGAATGCATGTAACTATAGTTTTGAGTATACGACGTTACGTATTTCGGCAGAGGCAAAGACGGATTCCATTGAGATTTTATTTATAAACAAAGGAGAACCAATACCTGAGAATCAGCAGGAACAGATTTTTCGAAATTTTGTAAGATTAGATGAGTCAAGAAACTCTGATTCAGGTGGCTCCGGTCTCGGATTAGCAATAGTTAAAGCTATTGTAAATCAGCATGAGGGAGAGATAATTGCATATACGGAAGCAGGAAACAACATCTTTAAAATAACATTGCCAAATGCAATGTAGATATATAAGATTGTCATATTGGACTGGTTTGAGTTTATCAACCGGTTCTTTTTTATTTTATGAAGAAATCTTTATTTTTTATTTATCAATTATAATTTGCTTTTATATTGATAATTAGCAAACATAAATGAAAAATCAAATATAATAGTATTAGTTAAGAAAATCCGATAAAAGAAAGGAAATACATATTATGAAAGAAAAATTTAAAAATTATAAACAGCGATTTTTACTATTGCTCAAGGATGGAAAGTTTTCAAGATTAGGAAGAAATTTTGAAACGACCAATCACAAGTATTATTATGATACTGGTACGGGTAAAGTATTTCAGATTAATGACAATCTGAATGCTATTTTAACTGCACTCATTAAGACAAACAACTTTGACAGCATCTTCGAACTTTCATTAGACGACGATGCGCTTTTAAAGGTGTTAGATGAGATGTTCGACACGGTGGATGAGCAACATATCTTACAGGCCCCTCCAGTTCTTGAATTATATGGCCCTCAGGTATATGAACTAAATGAAGGATTAACTAGCCAACGTACGCAGGTAATGTTGGAATTAACAGAAAAATGTAATATGAGGTGTAAATATTGTATTTACCATTCTGGAAATGGCGGATATCGAGAGTTCGGTAAAAATGATATGACTTTTGAAGTAGCAAAACTTGCTCTAGATCAATTTCTTGTTGACTCACAAAAGGAGGAGTTGTATGTATCATTTTATGGCGGAGAACCGCTACTTCGGTTTGATATGATTAAGATGTGTGTAGAGTATTGTACTGAAATGTACCCGAACAAGAATATCCGATATACTATGACGACGAACGCAACGCTTATGACTGAGGCAATTGCATCTTATCTGGCATCTTTACCGCAGGCAATTATTACAGTGAGTTTAGATGGACCTGAGGAGGTACATGACAAATACCGGGTATTCCAAGATAATACTGGGACATTCCAAAGAACAATGGAAGGATTGAAGAAATTGGTAGATGCATATGGTGAGCGTGCAAAAGAATGTCTTATCATCAACACTGTAATTGCTGAGTATGATGAAGAAACATTGATAAAGGTACAGGGATTTTTTGACACTCTTGATTGGTTACCTAAAGATATAATGCACACATCTTCTTATGTTGATTCAGCGAAACAAGCGTCTGATTACGGAGGTGTTGACAGTGAGAAAGAAGAGAAAATCCGTCAGTATGCGAAGGCTGCGGAAATGAATTACAATCCAATTGGAACTTGGGGAACCAGAAAATTCATGAACGGAAATAGTAGTGAGATTGAAATTGAAAGTCTGCACTTTCTCAATGATTATGAATTTGCTTAAAGCAATTTATAATAAAAAACTAAAGAGAGGAGGTCAGAGAATATGAAGTTAATCAATCCAGTAGGAAGGACTGCATTATTAGGCGGTATGGGGAATGAGCCAGTAGCGTGTATGTGTTCCTCAAAAAAAGGATTTGCCAATGCAAAGGGTTCAGATGGATGCTTTCATTGCGGATGCAGCTGTTCCAATAATATGGTGAACTCAGGAAATGCAAGTAATGCAACATGGACACCTCGTCAGTCTGGGATGTTTGAATTAAGTAGCCGAAGTAAAAAATACCGTGGTTACTGGGCTAGCAAGTCCAGACCACGAGATTTCAACAGGAGCAGGTATGAAGGGAGATTAGAATGAAAATAAGGGTGAATTCGGTTTCGCATAAATATAAAGATAAATTAGCATTAGATGATATAAACGTTGAGTTTGGAAAAGGAATATGGGGACTCTTGGGGCCTAATGGGGCAGGAAAAACTACATTAATGCAGATACTAGTTGGTATCCAGAAACCAACATCTGGAAGCATCCGGCTGAATGGTAGAGAGATTGAGGAATTAGGTGGAAAGTATCGTCAAATACTAGGATATCTGCCACAGAAGTTTGGCTATTATGAAGATTTAACCGTTGCAAATTATTTAAGATATGTGGGTGGCTTAAAAGGTATTAATAGAGCAAAAGCAGATGTCAAAATAGATGAATTATTGAAAGTTTTAAATATCTATGAAGAAAGGGACAAGAAAATCCGCAAATTATCAGGTGGAATGAAGCAGCGAGTGGGGATAGTCCAGACGATGCTTAATGATCCTAAAATTCTTGTTTTGGATGAGCCGACAGCGGGGCTGGATATTGAAGAACGCCGACGATTCAGAGAATATATTGTGCAGGAAAGTATAAATAAGATTATTATAATATCTACCCATATAGTATCGGACATTGAGTTCATATCGAATCATATTGCAATAATAAATGGGGGGCGAATCATTGATAGTGGAAATACAGAAGAGCTTAAACGTAAAATGGAAGGAAGTGTGTGGGAAGCAATTATTCCTATAGACCAGCTTGAGAGTACTAAAGCTAATTTCTTGATGACAAACTATCATAATGTTACGGATCGTGAGATTTCGATTCGTTATGTGTCAGGAAAAATGGCTGTAAAGAACTCGCAGCAGGTTGAGCCGGAACTAAGTGATTATTATCTATCCATGAATCAAAATCAAAGGAGTGAGTAGTATTATGAAAAAACTTTTAGTTAATGAAATCCGCAAAACATTGCAGATTCGCAGTACCTATATTTATGCAATTGTTACTCTGGCGATCTCTCTTTTTTTGGCATGGTTTTGTGTATCGGTCACAGGGGCAGATCTTGTGGGTGATGACGGAAATATAACAATTTTGAGAGGAAGTTCCGCCATTCCGGTCCAAAAACAGTATGACAGTGCTTTACAGGGCGAAATTACTGAAGAAAAAATTGCTGATACGCTAAGAATAGTAAAGAATTCATATGATGAAAAAACGGATGACCTTACTTATAGCGAAGAGCTGATAAATAATTATAAAATATGGAATATGATAAGTAATTTGCTGAATGTATATCCACAATTTAATAATAATAAGTTAGGCAATGGTCTTATCAGTCAGATTCCCACGGAGATAGCTGATAACTATTATGGATTGCGAGCAGAAAAGATTTCTAGAATGATAAACAATTCAGATTTTGATTCTATACAATTACAGAAAGCTGAAAAATTGAGTGCAGATGTTGATGTGCCCTTCTCTTATTATGCCGGGTTTTCATCTTGGGAAACTGTGTTTGAGTATTATAGCCTATTATTGATTGTCGTATTGATTGTTGCAGCTCTATTTGCAGCTCCGGTTTTTGCAGAGGGTTATAGCAATGGTGCGGATGCAATATTTAGGACGACGAAATATGGGAGAAAATCTCTTGGTGTCGTCAGAGTGATTGTATCTCTGCTTTATGGTCTGGTTTTATTATTAATCTCCAGTTTATCCTTTTTAGGTATTTCCATTTATTACTTTGGAACAGAAGGACTGAAGAGTTCTATTCAAATGATGAATATATATTCTGTTGCAAATTTGACTTTTGGGCAGGCACTGATTTATATGGTGTTGGGTGGTATAATTAGTATAATGGGTACAGTAAGTCTGGTTACATTCTTTTCGGCAAAAATGAAAAATCCTGTGAGCGCTACTATTATTAGTATTGTACTGATTATAGGTTATAAGGCGGTGAATGTGTTTTTTTCACCTAGTTCGTCAGTTGGTTTCATATTAACAGCTTTACCAATGAGTGGGACTGCAATGGCAGAACTTCTTATTTCACTTAACATTTTCAATATTTTTAATGTGGCTGTATGGGAGCCTTGTTGGTCGATTATCTCAGGAATATTGTTATTTATAGTTTTCTTCTTTGCGGCGGTGAATGGGTATGCAAGAAAAAAATATTAAAAAAAGAAATGATTCAAACGGACGCCCATTTTTTAATTCAGTAGTCAGATCACTTAAAATGTTATACGGGATCTCCGGCTTTTATTTTATCGTATCAATTATACTGACATTTTTACTGGGAGTATCATCAGCATTAACTATTTACGCAACAAAAATACTGATAAATGGTTTACAGGTGGGAGTGAAAGATGCAAAAGGCTTCATAATCATGCTTATTATCTATGGATTGATTAATATCAGTGTATCGATTGTGCATAGTTTTCAGAGCTACATTTCAGAAAAACATCGATTACATGTAGACAATCAATTGGATGTATTGTGCTTAGAGAAGTGCAAATATTTAGGGCTGAAGGATTTTGAAGATGAGCATATCTATAATGTTATAACTCGTGCCAACGAAATGGGGCGCACGAAAATCTATGGTATGTATATTAATTTGCTTTCACTTGTAGAGTCATTAATTTCAATTTTATCTATATATATTGCAATTATTAATATAAACAAATATTTATTTCTTCTTGTATTGATTGTGCCGATTTTGTCTACTTTTACCAATATAACAATTGGTAAAAAGAATTATGAAATCCAGAAAAAAAGAACAAAAAAGAACAGACAACTGAATTATATCAATTATCTCCTTACAAATAATATAGCCATTAAGGAAATATTGAATTATGGTTGTCACGACTATTTCATTGATAAATTTAAAAAAATCAATGAGGAGATTCTAACAGAAAATAATAAATTTCTCAAGTTTCGCACACTGGTCAGTTTCACTCTCAACTTCTTTGAGGAATTAATGAGTATTATAGTAATTGTATGCGTGATGATGATGGCCAAAACAGGACAATTACTAATCGGTGATACCGTTGCATATATTAATTCATTGACAACGATTGCAGAAAAAATAAAATCATTGCTGATATGTATTTCAACGATTTATAATGAAAAACTATTTATTGAGGAATTTTTCGTTTTCATGGACCTAGAACAGACTGAGAAAAGGGGAGGAATGGAAATAACAGAAATCAAAGAAATAGAGTTTGAGAATGTTAGTTTTTCATATAGAGAAACTGACAGATTGGCACTTAAAAATATATCTTTGCGAATAGATAGGTCAAAGCCTGTAGCTATTATTGGAAAAAATGGCTCAGGAAAAACGACATTAATTAAATTAATAGCTAGATTGTATGAAACGTACACAGGAAGTATAAACATCAATAAACTAGAGATGCGGCAGATTGATTCGAAATCATATAAGGCAAAGCTAGGGATAATATTTCAGGATTTTAACAAATATGAACTTTCTATGAGAGAAAACATTAGTATTGCTGAAATTGGAAAGTTGAATAATGATGAGGAATTATATTATGCACTTAAAGCAGTTGATATGGACCATGCAATCGGAAGGAATCTTGATATCCAGATGGGAAGCTGGTTTAGTGGAAGAGAGTTATCTAAAGGACAATGGCAGCGTATTGCTATTGCGAGAGCTATCGTAAAAGAAAGTGATATTCTTGTTCTGGATGAGCCAACGCAGCGCTTGATCCTGTTATGGAAAGAGAGATTTTTAGATTAATAAAGGAAATCTCAAAACAGAAGATCCTCATTTTTATTACTCACCGAGTATCCACCCTGTTGGAGTTTGACCCGTATATATTTGTAATGAGAGATGGAAAACTTGTCTCGCAAGGAAATCAGCAACAATTGAAGTTTGATTCTGATTTTAATATATTACTTACAGGAAAGAAGATTGATAAAAAAGATAGTGCCTAAAGAAAAAGCCTGATTTTCATGGAGTTGCCTCTTTATGGGGCTGACCGGGTTAAAATTAGAGATTACCCGGTAGCCCCATTTTTTATAAGGGTGTCAGATATTGTTGGACAGAATAGACGGCATTGGCGCCGTCTCCGGCGGCAGAGATGACCTGCCGCAGTTGCTTCGTACGGATATCACCTGCTGCGAAAATCCCCGGTGTACTCGTTATACCGGTCTCATCGGCAATAATATAGCCGGAAGCATCCATATCCACGACACCTTTATAAGCAGAAGAATTAGGAACCATACCTACTGCAATGAAGACTCCATTGACAGGATAGTCTTTTATCTCATTGGTTTTAACATTTTGTACGCTTAGGCTTTCTACAGTATCTGTACCATTGATGGAAACGGCAGTGCTGTCCCATAAAATGGTCACATTCTCTAAGGCTTCAAGTCTCTCCCCAAGAACTTTAGCGGCACGGAATTCATTACGCCGGTGAATCACATAAACCTGTTTACATAATCTGGCCAGGAAAAGGGCATCTTCTACGGCGACATCGCCGCCGCCGATAACGGCAGTTATTTGGTTCCTGAAAAAGGCACCGTCACAGGTTGCACAATAGGAAACCCCCTGTCCTCTGAAGGTTTCTTCACCGGGGATATTCAGCATTCTATGGGAGGCACCGGCGGCGATGATAATTGCTTTTGCCCGGTAACTATTGCCATCCTCAAGGCGGATAATCTTTTCATTACCATCTAAAGTAATGGATAAAACGGAGCCGGTAACAAATTGCCCTTCCAAAGCATCAACATGTTCGCGCATCCGGATTCCAAGGTCATAGCCGCCAATACCAGGTAATCCCAAATAGTTATCAACTTCAGAGGTGTTTAATATCTGCCCGCCGCTGACGCCGGTTTTTTCTATAATTAAAGTTAAAAGTCGGGCACGCTGGGCATAAACAGCGGCCGACAGACCGGCAGGACCGGAGCCTATGATAATCACATCGTATATAGTATCCATCATATCACCTACAGGACTTTATTGATTTTTTCAGTCAAATCAGTTTTGGAAACTGCACCCACAACTTTATCAACAGGTTGTCCGTCTTTAAAAAGAATTATTGTAGGAATGGACATAACTTTATAAGTCTGAGCGGTAGAGCCGCTCTCATCTACATTAATCTTCCCAACAATTACTTTACCTTCATACTCAGAGGAGAGTTCTTCAATAATAGGCCCCATCATCTTGCAGGGACCGCACCAATCTGCATAAAAATCCACCAGTACGGGAGTTTTCGAGGCTAGAACCTCTTCTTTAAAATTAGCATCATTGAATTGTTTTGCCATAATCAGATACATCCTTTCTTTATGTTGCTTATTCATATTTAACTTATTATTTACAAAAATATAAAAATAATGTTACCCTACATTGTCAAGGGAGAATCGTATAATTAGTATACACTATTTTAATAGTTTTGAACAGAGGGATTGAAAGGTTTTGTCATTTGGTGTAAAATAAAAAGAAATGACATAAAAGGAGAAAAAATATGACAAGGAAGAAGAAGCGTGACTTCTGGGATGAAGTGGATGAGGACGTTATCCAGCCGGAAGAAATGACGAATAACAATAAAAGTATGGCTGAAGACTACAATATCTCTGATGCTGAAGTTCCAATAGATGAGAAATTTATGGCTACAAAAAATATGCCTATAAAGATTATGGCAAGAATTTTATTAATGCTATCAGTGATTGTTGTTGCCGTATCCGGATATATTTCCTATAAATATATTGATGACCGTTATGTTGGCGCTACATTTACGGCCAACTATTTTGACAGCAAAAGCTTTTCCGAAGTTTATAATGAAAACATCATAAACATTATCACGGCGATTGAAAGCCTTGAACAAAATGCGGATACTTTTGAGAATGCTGATAGTCAGACGATGGCTGATTTTGTGGCAAGTTATATCAAGGCTGACAATAATTTTTCCTTTATCGTTTATAATGATGCCGAAACGCCTGAAGTGGTGTTTTCAAGTGGAGAAGATGCTGTGAAGCGTTTCGAAAGCAGTGGCCACTGGATCAAGATAAGCACGAAGGCAGAAGATGATTTTATGGTTAAGGATGGTGTGCCGGATAAAGGTTTAGTTAAGTCGGCATGGCAGGAAAAACTTTCAACTTTGGGGAATACCTATGCTATTTACACTTCGGTTAATAATAATCTGGAAGAGGAAGGTGCATTCTACGATTCATATCTGGGATATTCTAAGTTGACCGATAATTTTAAAATTGCAAGAATTGCGGGCATTGTAGGTATTCTACTGTTTTTCGTTCTGCTTATATTCTGTGTGATCTCAACCGGGCGGAGAAAGGGTCTTCAAGGGATTCGTTTAACCTGGTTTGATAAGATTGTTACCGAAGCTGCGGTATTGATATTAATCGCAGCCATAGGAGGCCTTTCCTTTGGCGTCTGGTATTTGCGTACCCATGATAGTATACCATTTGCTAATTACCTGAAGATTGGCGGATTATTATTGATTTATATGTTTGCCATACGGGGCTATTTTAGTATGGTCCGCAGAATTAAGGCCGGGGTTTTTGGGCGGAATTCGATTATATATATGATCGGGAGCCGCATCAATAACGGACTGAATAAGCTTCCTAAAGTTGTTAAGGCACTTCTTATTATACTGTTTCTGTTACTTCTCAACGGAGGTCTGGCATTCGCCTTAATAAACCTGAGAGAATTTACAGCAGCTAATATTCCGATTATATTCATTGTCGCACCGATTATTTTTGTTATTGAACTGATTGTCTTTATCAGCTGTATATTTGGTGAAGGTGAAGATATAGAAGATGAACCGGAGGAATTAGATGAGGAAATAGATGAAACTGTTGTAGATGTGGTTCTGGAGAATCAAGATATACCTGAACCGGCAGGGGATAATGATTGGGAGAATATTGATTTCTCAAAGGTTGTTGAAAGTGTTGAAAGCGGAAGTTTTGTTCAGTCCGGAGAGGAAAGAGCGGTTACAGTTGAGAATATATTTGGACCAGTTACGGAAAAGACAGTTATTTTATCTAGCGAAGAGACTGCTAAGGTGTTGGAATCTCTGGGTGAACAAGAGACACCTGAACCGACAAAGCAGGAAGTCGATTCCATTCCTGAAGCAGTGGCAGCGGTGCTTGAAGAAGCTGTCACGGAAGATGATAAAGTGGAGTTCATTCAGTTGAATAAAGACATTCGCAAGCTTTTTAAAGTAAAACTTAAAGAAAAGTCTATCGGTGTTACCTTAAGGGCACCCGGCAGCCCGATATTGTTGGATATAGATAAAACAAATGCCATTAAGGTATTGTCAACCTTATTTGAGAATATTGCAAATTATGCAAAAGAGGATTCCAGGGCATATATTGAAATCTATGTTCAGAATGGTAAAATGATGTATATGATGAAGAATACCATCAAAGATGAGGCGTTAGGACAGGATGCGGCAAAGATGGGCGAAGAACTTTCAGAAGCGAAACGGATTATACAGGCTGAAGGTGGTAAGCTTGTTATTGCGGTTGACGGTGATATTTATAAAGCAGGAATTTTACTGCCTGTTGTAGAATAATAGGCAATAAAGAAAGCATTATCAATGAAGAGTAACTGGTTTTCGTAAGACAAGATATGGTAAATAACTGGTTTAGCCTAGAAGTTATGTGTTATTTATACAGGATTCCCGGAGGAATTTAGCTGATTTTCTTGTTTTTAGAAGAAATCTTTTGTTCTCCAAAAATTGAATTTCATAATCATTTTGATATAATAAGTAAGTGAAAGGCTCCCCTCAATTGAGGGTACCTCTGTTCTAAAGCTTTATGTTCTTGTAGACAGAAGGGATACATCAGATGAAAAATATGAAGACAATTTGTGGAGGGATTTTGATGAGCGAGACAAGATATATTATATCTGATGCTGCAAAGATGGTAGATGTGGAGCCACATGTACTGCGTTACTGGGAAGAAGAGTTGGGAATGGAAATACCTAGAAATGAGATGGGACACAGGTATTACACAGATAAAGAAATAAAGACTTTTATCAACGTAAGGAATTTAAAAGAAAAAGGCTTTCAGCTTAAAGCAATTAAAATGATTTTATTAACCGTTTCGGAAAATCATCAAGCGAATAATATTATTTCCATCGATGAAGTAAGGAAAGGTTATAATGAAGAAGAAGCGGTAGAGAATGCAATGGCTGAGACGGTGGAGACTAAAGAAAAACCAAAGGAAGAAATCAAGAAGGACGAGCCTGCGCAAGTTGCCAACAGCAATCAGCTTTCTGATGTAGAAACTTCCCTCGATAAGGTTAGTTCAGAGGATAAAATGAAGCATTTCAAATACATAATGGACAGTATTGTGATGCAGGCGCTTAAAAAGAATAATGAGACATTAGAAGAAAATATGACGGAACAGATTACGGATAAAGTCATTAAAGAAATGGATTATTTATTCCGAGTACAGGAAGAAAAAGAAGAGCAGCGTTACAAGCAAATTGATGAAATTATTAGAAAAAAACAAAAAGGAAGAAAAGAAGTGGCTGCAACTCAGGTGCCCGGGTACACATCGACGAAAACGAAGAGAGGATTTTTTAGAAATAAAAACTCATTCTAAATTTGGACAAGTCATAGAATACGCGCAAAACTGCCCCGCCACCTTAGAGTTAGGAAACAGGGCAGTTTTGCTCTATGTTTATCATAGATTCTGTCATCTTATTCTGCGGAAATTGCTCCGGTAGGACATGCAGATGCGCATGAACCGCAATCAATACATTCATCAGCGTTGATTTCATATTTTCCGTCACCTTCAGCGATGGCACTTACCGGACATTCACCTTCACATGCGCCGCAGCAGATGCAGTCTGTTGAAATTACATATGCCATAATGGTTACCTCCTTATATAATCATGAATTCTTTATGTACAAGGTCATTGTAATACAAAATTTTATTCAATACAAGTTTTATTTTAAAAACATAATCACAGTTTGGTCATCAGTTCGACTTTGTTTTGATTATATTGCAAAACCTAAAAAAGTGTATTATAATACAGACATAATTACGAAAGGAGGCGTTAGCATGGCTCAGGTAACGAAAGACATGATGATTGGTGATTTGCTTCAAATGGACGCAGGCGTTGCCCCTATTCTTTTGGAGATTGGAATGCATTGCTTAGGCTGTCCCTCTTCACAGATGGAGACTATTGAAGAAGCAGCTCAGGTTCATGGGATTGATCCGACGGCATTGGTAAATAAAATCAATGGCTTTTTAGCTCAAAGTAAATAATCATAGTATAAAACGGCTCAATAGATGAGCCGTTTTATATATTTGATAAAACCTGTAAGGCTTTATCTTTAACAATTATTTCAAAGTGTTCTTGGTAATATGCCAAAGTGGCATATGATGTTTTGATACGTTTTCCATATTCGGCAGCCATGTTGCAAACCTTGTTAAATTCTCTGGGGGAATAGTCATCTTTCCAAAGGGCAAGGTAATAGGTTCCGGCTTTTGAATCTTTATATAGCGTGTTGTGAGCACTATATTCATTGATAATAACAGAAGCGAATGCCATGACATTATCTAATGTTTTAAATGAGAAGACTTTAGAAATGTTAGGGGCGCTTGTGTCGTCGCTATTTTCCGGTTTGGTTTTGCCGGAACTTTGTTTGACTTTTTTAGAAGCAGGGAGGTCATCTGTAATCATCTCTTCCCCCAGCTTTTTAAATAAATCAATAATCTCATCAGCACCTTTGTATTCTATCTCTTCAGTATCTGAAAGTGCATCGATTGCTTCCTCATCTTCTACGTATGAAGAGAACTTAGCGAATCGGGTATCCAATTCATCAGGATCCTCTACTTTTGTAACAATTAAAATAATACATTCACCTGAAACCGGAATAGCTTCTATAATAAGCGGGATATCATCAGCTTCAAAACCTAATTCATATGATGCCTGAGTCATCATATCACGAAAAAGACTTTTTGCTTTCTCCGTTCCATAGGCTAATTCACTAATTTTCAATTCTCTATCGCTCAAATCATTTTTGTTCAAAGTGCAACGGATTTGGTTCTCACTGAGTCTTTCTATTTTCATGGAATCACTCCTTTTCTAGCGTCGATACTCGAAAATAATTGTCAAATATTTATATATATAGTATATAACATTTAGAAGCCGCCTGTAAAGAGCAATGATTGTAAATGTTTTGTCGAAATATGGCAAATTAGTCATGATGCCTATTTATTTTTATTATATGTAGAATCTTAAATATCATTACAGAATTATAATCGACTCTCGTTTTTATTTACTATTTGCCTAAATAGCGCCATTGTAGTATAATCGGATATGAATCGCAAAATTTTATTTTAAATGAAGTGGGAGTCTATGTATGGGTGAAAAGAAAAGGCATAGTTTGGTAATCTGGATTTTAAGAATACCTTTGATTTTGATAATTATTGGAATCGTCCTGTGTCTGGCTTTTGTCAGGAATCCTGTAATGATTAAACGTGTTGATGCCAACCAGTCGGGGACATTGGATTTGGCGGAGGTATATAGTCCGGTGAATCCGTATATTAAGATAAATCATATGGATGTGGAGTATTCGGGGTTTTATAGTGTAGATGATAATGATAATATATGTTCATATTATTATTTTGGTTCGATAGGTAAGCACTATTATTTTGTAGAAATCTCATCAGATAAGATTAATACACTGGATAAGGATTTAACCGAGGGACTAGAAGATTTTTCTTTTACAGGAATAATTATTGAGGATACTGAAATATTAAATATAGCTGCAGAAAGAGAAGGTCTAACTACTGAAGAATATTTGGAGACTTTTGATATCTGCAGCGTATCAATCAGTCAGGTTAACAACGATTTGGAAAGGGTATATATTTATTACGGGTTAGCTATACTTGTGGCTATAGGAATAATACTTATGATTCAAATGATAAAAAGCAAGGAAGAAAGTTAGGAGAATTTATGAAGAAGATACTACCGGTTGTTTTAGCTTTTGTTTTTATTTTACTAATTGGAGCAGCAGTTGTATGGGTGCTTTTAGCGGAACGCAATAAAGAAAGTACGGAATACCTTAATTATGAAGAGGTCATGGAGCTCTCTGACAGAGAATATACTGTCGCACTAGACAATGATTTACAAGAATTTAAGGCTATCGAATTAGATGGACGGGTTTATGTACATGTTAATGATTTGATGGAACATATTAATAATCGTTTCTATTGGGATGAGAATGAACAGATCTTTATATATACGAAACCGACCAGTGTGATTAAAGCTTATCCCGATGAGACGGGATATCATGTGGGTGAAGAAACGATACAACTGGATTATGTGGCCGTAAAATTAGTAGACAATGAAACTTACATTGCCTTAGACTATGCACTTCAATTTTTCCAGTCTGAATCAGAGGTCTACAACAGTCCCAATAGGGTAGTTATACGGACAAGCTGGGGAGCGGTTGATATGGTCACCACCGCTGAGGATACGTCTATCCGTTACCGCGGAGGCGTTAAAAGTGAAATATTAAGGGATGTAACAGTGGGAGAATCCTTGTATTTGATAGAATCCCTGAATGAGTGGAGCCATGTGGTCACCAGTGACGGATATATCGGTTGGATAGCCAATAAGTATATTTCGGAAACGTCTACTGTCACAGTAGAGCCCCCCGCATTTGAAGCAGAAGAGTTCACCAATATATCAAGGGATTTTAAGATTAATTTGACATGGCACCAGGTGATGACGGCAAGTGCCAATAGGGAATTGACCACAGCATTGGAAAACACTTCCGGTATCAATGTTTTATCACCCACCTGGTTTTCTTTTGGAGATACCGAAGGAACTTTAAAAAGTATTGCAAGTCAGGAATATGTACAGACGGCTCATGATAGAGGGATAGAAGTCTGGGCTTTATTTTCCAACGAATTCCCTTCAGACAGCAGCCAGGTGTTTGATGGTACAAAGACAGATCAGATATTGGCTTTTACATCAAAACGAGAACAGGTTGTTGGGCAGATTATTAACTATGCTCTTGAATATGGTTTAGATGGTATTAATTTAGATTTCGAAGAAATATTAGCTGGCGGCGGCGATAATTATATTCAATTTGTCCGTGAGCTTTCCGTGCAGTGTAGAATCAATAATATTGTACTCTCAGTGGACAATTATGTGCCAACTTATGCTGCCCACTATGATTATGAAGAGCAGGGTGTATTTGTTGATTATGTGATTATTATGGGATATGATGAGAATGTTGAATCACCCGGACCGGTGGCTTCAATAGCTTTTGTTGAACAGGGGATTAAGGATACGCTGGCAATGGTTCCTAATAATAAACTCATCAATGCAATACCATTTTATACAAGGGTTTGGCTGACGGGTGATGGCGATGTTTCCAGTAATTTTTCCGCCGGTATGTCAGAAGCCCGTGGATATTTGACGGATAAAGGGATTACTCCGGAGTTTGGCGAAGAAACCGGTGTTAATTATGGAGAATATGTTTCCGAGATTGATGGTAATTATTATCAGATATGGCTGGAAGACGCCGATTCCGTGACGGCAAAGATGAAACTAATTCAGCAATATGAATTGGCCGGTGTCGCAAGCTGGAAACTGGGTCTGGAAAGCGGTATTGAAATCTGGGATATCATTAATAGTTTTTTACAGTAAATATCAGAGAATATTGAGGATATTGATGGAAGCGAAAAGAAATTATCAAAAGGAATTAGAGAATATTATTGAAGCTATAAATAACCAAGAAATGATACCAAAGCTATTTCTACATAGCTGCTGTGCACCTTGCAGCAGCTATGTTTTAGAATATTTGTCCGATTATTTTGAAATCACACTCTTTTATTATAATCCCAATATATTTCCGGAAGAGGAATACTTTAAGCGGATTAGGGAACAGGAGCGTCTGATTCGCCATATGCCGGTTAGGAATCCGGTTCATTTTACTCAGGGGAAATATGAACCGGAAGCTTTCTTTGGCATAGCGAGGGGATTGGAAGATGTGAAAGAAGGCGGTGAACGCTGTTTTAGATGCTATGAATTAAGAATGCGTGAAGCTGCATTGCAGGCAAAGGCGAGAGCCTTTGATTATTTTACAACCACATTGTCCATCAGCCCTCTTAAAAATGCGGCAAAAATTAATGAAATAGGAGAAGCAATAGGGAGAGAGATTGGTGTTCCCTATTTGCCTTCTGATTTTAAGAAAAAAAATGGTTATAAACGATCCCTTGAATTATCCAAAGCGTACGGGTTGTATCGGCAAGATTATTGTGGATGTGTGTTTTCCCGGGGTGGGGATGGGTAGAACAGGGTGCCATTTAAGCTGAATATTTAATCATTTAAAGGAGAGAGAGAAAGATGAAAAAGTTATTATCTGCCATATTTTGTATGGTGCTAACTGTCACATTATTAACTGCTTGTGGTGAGAAAGCAGCCGAAGCAACAAAGGAAACGCAAGGGGGTTTGGCCGACGGTTCTTATACAATCGGTATCTCCCAATTTGCCCAGCACGGTTCTTTAGACAACTGCCGTGAGGGATTTATTGAAGGTCTGAGCCAAGCCGGTATTGTCGAAGGTGAGAATCTGACGATTGATTATCAAAATGCTGAGGCGGACACAGGTCTGGCAAATCAAATCGCCGAGAATTTTGTTGCCTCTAAGGTGGATTTAATCTGTGCGATTGCAACTCCAAGTGCCCAAAGTGCTTATAATGCAGCATTAGATACGGATATTCCCACTGTATTTACAGCAGTTACAGACCCGATAGCGGCCGACCTTGCAGATGAAGATCGTATGCCGGTAGGTAATGTGACGGGAACAAGCGATAAGCTGCCTGTTGAAGCTCAATTGGCAATGATTCGTGAGATATTGCCAGATGCTAAAACAATTGGTATAATCTATACGACAAGTGAAGTTAATTCGGAAACAACAATTGCCGAATATGAAGCTGCTGTAGAAGCATATGGATTTGAGTTGGAAACGGTAGGTATCAGTTCCATCGCAGATGTACCTTTAGCGGCAGATACATTGCTGGCAAAGGTCGACTGCTTAAACAATTTAACAGATAATACAGTTGTCAGTGCGCTTCCGACCATTATTGAGAAGGCTAATGCAAAAGGAATTCCCGTTTTTGGAAGTGAAGTGGAGCAGGTGAAAATCGGTTGCCTTGCATCAGAAGGGATTGAGTATTTCCAATTGGGTATTCAGACCGGCCAGATGGCAGCAAAGGTCTTAAAAGGTGAGATGACAGCAGCCGAGATGCCTTATGAAATTATCGAAGAGAGTAGTTTATATATCAATGGTGCGGTCGCTGAGAAATTGGGCATTGAAATTTCTGATGAGGTTAAAGATAGAGCGGCAGAATACTTCACTGAAATCGAATAAGGATTGATAAGTTAGATGGAGGAAGATTCATGGAGATTATTCTTAGCGTCTTATGTCAGGGAATGATTTATTCTATCATGGCATTAGGTGTGTACATTACGTACAAAATACTGGATTTCCCGGATATGACGGCAGATGGAACTTTTCCATTAGGGGCAGCGGTGTCAGCACTGATGTTGACATCCGGTGTCGGCTCAGGCTGGACTTTTCTAACCTTGCTTGCATCATTTGCTGTCGGGGCTATTGCCGGATTGCTGACAGGTTTAATCCATGTCAAATGTAAAGTAAGAGATTTGCTGGCAGGAATTATTATGATGACTGCACTTTACACGGTGAATTTAAGGATTGCCGGGAAAGCCAATGTGCCGTTATATAGTACAGAGACTATCTTTAGGAATGAGACCATAGACGGTATTTTCCAGTGGCTTCTTCCATCATCTTTAAATGACTATAGAGTATTAATTATCATTGTGATTATTGCAGCTTTATGTAAATTTATCTTGGATTGGTATATGAAGACAAAGTCAGGTTACTTATTACGTGCCACAGGAGATAATGCAACTCTGGTTACTTCTCTGGCGAAGGATAAAGGTTTAGTTAAAATTCTTGGCTTATCTATTGCCAATGGGCTAGTTGCTTTAAGTGGAGGCATGATGGCGCAATATAACGGATATTTTGATATTACAATGGGAACAGGAACCGTCATTATCGGTTTGGCCAGTGTTATTATTGCATCAAATCTGATAAAGAATATTTCGGGGCTAAAAAATACAACAGCGGTGATTATTGGTGCGATTATTTATCGCGGTGCCTGGGCGATAATTCTGAAATTTGGGTTGGACGCAAGAGATATGAGGTTTTTTACAGCGGCATTGCTATTAATATTCCTGGTTATCAGTATGGAACGCAAAAAGAAGGTGAAGACACATGCTTGAGCTCATAAATATTAACAAATATTATAATCCGGGTTCGGTGAATGAAATGTGCATGTTTCAGGATTTTAGCCTGACAATTAATGATGGAGATTTTGTTTCGATAGTAGGAAGTAATGGCTCAGGTAAAACTTCTCTTTTAAATATTATCTGCGGCAGTATTGATATAGACTCAGGGGAAATTCTTGTCGACGATAGAAATATTGTCAGGGAGAAGGAATATGTCCGCCAACGGAGCATCGGACGGGTATATCAAAATCCGGCAATGGGAACATGTCCCAGTATGACGATTCTTGAGAATATGTCTTTGGCGGATAACAAGGGAAAGACATTTAATTTATCATTTGGCACTAATAAAAAACGGATAGATGACTATAAAGAACTTTTAAGTAAGCTGAATCTGGGATTGGAAGATAAATTGAATATTAAAGTGGGCTCGTTATCGGGAGGACAACGCCAGGCAATGGCTTTGCTTATGTCAACAATGACGCCAATCAAGTTTTTGATTTTAGATGAACATACGGCAGCCTTAGATCCTAAAACAGCAGAACTGATTATGGAATTAACGGATAAAATTGTCAAAGAGAAGAATATCACAACAATCATGGTTACCCATAATTTACGATATGCCATTGAATATGGCAATCGGATTATCATGATGCATCAGGGGAATGTAATATTTGATAAAGTGGGGGAGACCAAAGAAGAAGTAAATATTGATGATGTTTTGGGCTTATTCAATAAGATCAGTATCGAATGCGGAAATTAAAATGATATATCATGACTCTAAAGGGGTCGCCTTGACGGCGGCCCTTCATATATTCTATACCTTTCTCTTTTTACCATTTGCTATTTTTATAACCAAGCTTTTTAGATAACTTTTTTTTTACATCTAATACATATTTCCGAAGTTCCTTGATTTTTCCATCCGCCATCCGGCTAACGGGAGCAGAGACGCTGAAGGCGTACTTTACCTGTCCCTGATGATTAAAAATGCTGGCACCGATGCATCTGACCCCGATTTCATTTTCTTCATTATCAAGCGCATATCCTTTTTCCCGAACTTTCTCCAATTCCCTAAGAAGTTGCTCAAAAGAAAGAATCGTATGCTCTGTTTTCTTCTCAATCACGCTATTATCCCAGATGTCCTTGATTTCACCCTCAGGCAGCTCGGCAAGGATGGATTTGCCCACAGCAGAACAATACATCGGTCTGGCAAGACCTACCTGGGATCCCATCTGAATGGAAGTATCTCTAATTATCAAGGGTGATACTTTATCAATATAGACAACATTGGTGCCGACGCGCTGGACAAGATGAACCGTTTCCTGGCATTGATTAGCCAACTTTTCCATATAGGGATGTACGATGGACAGAATATCCACTCTTGTTAAAAATTTGTTGGAAAGTTCTACGATTTTAAAAGTCAGCCGATATTTACTTGTCTCTTCATCCTGCTCTACATAACCCATGTAAGAAAGTGATGTAAGTAATCTATGTACGGTACTTTTATGCAGATTTAAACGTTGACTAAGCGCCATAAGACCCATAGGTCCGGATTCTGCAATTGTTTCAAAAACGTGGAAAATTCGTTCTGCCGACTGAACCGGATTTTTTTGTTCCATTGAAATAACCTCCCGTTTCTTATGTTTTCAACTCATTGTAACACAGGGCGAAAACCCTTGACAATCACTTTCTAAAACTCTATAATGGAATTATAATATCGTTATTTGAAATTGTGTTTTGCAATACGGAACTACAAGGAGGTAAAAGGATGAACGATGTACTTCAAAAAATCTCTAAGATTGGGATTGTACCGGTCATTGCATTGGATGACGTTAGGGATGCCAAGCCGTTGGCCAAAGCCCTATGTGACGGCGGACTCCCCCTGGCGGAAGTTACATTTAGAACAGACGCGGCGGAGGAATCCATTAAAATTATGACAAGGGAATTCCCTCATATGCTTGTAGGGGCAGGCACCGTATTAACAACAGAACAAGTGGACCGTGCCGCAGCGGCTGGTGCCGGCTTTATTGTCAGCCCCGGTCTGAATCCCAAGATCGTCAAATATTGCGTTGATAAAGGAATTCCTATAACTCCGGGCTGCTCTAACCCAAGTGATGTGGAATGTGCCATCGAATTGGGATTGAATACTGTCAAGTTTTTTCCGGCAGAAGCAGCCGGCGGCATTAATATGATTAAGTCGATGGCCGCACCCTACGTGAATATGAAATTTATGCCTACCGGCGGGATTAATGCAAAGAATTTAAATACATATTTGGATTTTGACAAGATAATCGCCTGCGGAGGCAGCTGGATGGTCAATAAAACCTTAATCGCAGCCGGTAAGTTCGATGAAATCACAGCACTTACGAAAGAGGCCGTCACCTCAATGCTTGGCTTTGAAGTCAAACATGTTGGCATCAATGCCAAGAATGAAGCTGATAACGTTGCTAATGCCTTTGAAAAGCTGTTTGGGATTGAAGCGATGAAAACTCCGTACCTTGGGGCAAATGGACACATTGCTATAGTGACTAATTATATTGAAAGAGCTGTTTATCATTTAGAAATGCAGGGAACTGAATTTGACATGGATACGGCAAAGTATAATGATAAGGGTAAATTAAATGCCGTTTATGTCAAGGGAGAATACGGCAGTTTCGCAATTCACTTAGTGCAAAAATAAGAAGGGAGTTTGATTGAAATGGCAAGGATTATTACATTTGGAGAAATAATGTTACGATTGGCACCGGAAGGTTATTATCGTTTTACGCAAGCCGACAAGTATGGTGCAACCTATGGCGGCGGAGAGGCGAATGTGGCTGTATCCCTTGCAAATTTTGGCATGGATACGGCATTTGTTACTAAGCTCCCAAAGCATGAGATTGGTCAGGTCGGTGTTAACGCCCTCCGCAGATTTGGTGTAGACACTTCATTGATTGCAAGGGGCGGCGATCGGGTCGGTATTTATTTTCTGGAAAAAGGAGCCAGCCAACGGCCATCTAAAGTGGTTTATGACAGAGCCGGATCTTCCATTGCGGCTGCAACGACATTGGATTTTGATTGGAATCAGATATTTGAAGGCGTGGATTGGTTTCATTTTACCGGAATCACACCGGCACTTGGAGATAACGTGGTCGCCATCTGCCTGGAAGCCTGTAAGGCAGCCAAGGAAAAGGGAATCACCATAAGCTGTGATCTGAATTACCGTAATAAGCTTTGGTCTAAAGAAAAGGCCGGTCAGGTCATGGGAGAATTGTGCCGGTTCGTTGATGTCTGTATTGTCAATGAAGAAGATGCCGGTGATGTATTCGGAATTAAGGCGGTAGATACCAATGTGACCACAGGCAAGGTAAACCATGAAGGCTACAAAGATGTGGCCAGGCAACTAGCTGAGCGCTTTGGCTTCTCTAAAGTGGCGATTACGCTCAGAGGCTCTGTTTCCGCCAATGATAACAATTGGGCAGCCATGCTTTATGATGGAACCAAATTCTACTTTAGTAAGAACTATCGGATTCATATTGTTGACCGCATGGGTGGCGGGGACAGCTTTGGTGCCGGTTTGATTTATGCATCTCTGAAGGGATTTGAGCCTCAGGCTGTCATCGAATATGCTGTAGCAGCAAGCTGCTTAAAGCATAGTATTGAAGGTGATTTCAATCAGGTATCTGTTGATGAGGTGTTAAAACTGGTGGGTGGCGACGGATCGGGTCGGGTACAGCGATAACAGTCTACATCCTCGGTTGGCAAAATAATAGAGTGCTTTGCCAACTGAGGATAGAGTTTAGGAGTATGTATGGAAAAATTTGATTTATTAACTTTAGGAGAAGTTTTACTGCGGTTATCTCCCCCCGCCAGCCAGCGCATTATGAATAGTACTACTTTTGATAAACACGTTGGCGGTGCTGAATTGAATGTTGCTGCCGGAGGTGCTCTTTTAGGCTTAAATACAGGAATTATATCTAAATTACCAGACAACGGAATCGGATATTTCGCCAGAAATATGATTGGTTTTAGCGGTGTTAAGGATGATTACCTTGTTTATGATGCACACAAAGATTCCCGGCTTGGTTTATACTATTATGAAGGTGGTGCTCATCCCATAAAACCGAGTATCACTTATGATCGAAAAAATACAGCTATGGGAACTATTTCCATTGAAGATTTTCCTAAAGAAATGTATGAGAGTACCCGCTGCTTTCATATAAGCGGCATCACACTTGCGCTGAATCGGCAAACCAGAGCAACTGCAACTACAATGATTAAGCGGTTTAAATCTGCAGGAGCACTCATCTCATTTGATGTCAATTTCAGAGGAAATTTGTGGAGTGGAGAAGAAGCAAAATCCTGTATTGAAGAAATACTTCCGTTGATAGATATATTTTTCTGCTCGGAAAGTACTGCCAGGTTAACCTTTAAACGCACCGGCAGTCTTAAGGAAATGATGCAGGGATTTTGTGACGATTATCCAGTATCCATCATCATTTCTACGATGCGTACCGTCCATAGTCCAAAACGCCATAGCTTTACCTCCCTTTTATTCGACAGCCGCAGCAATCAATTTTATGAAGAAGAACCTTATATCGATATAGAAGTCATTGACCGGATAGGCAGCGGCGATGCCTTTGTAGCCGGTGCCTTATATGGTATCCTTACTTATGAAAATGATTTGTTAAAAGCAGTGGAATATGGCAATGCTGTTTCTGCTTTGAAAAATACCGTGGCTGGGGATTTGCTCATATCTACACTTCGTGAAACAGATGAAATAATAGGCAGTCATAAAAGGACAGGATTGCAAAAGGAAATGAATCGGTAATTACTATCTTTTGTGCAAAAAAACATTTACAAACCAAAGATAATCTGTTATAATAAAACAAAAAAATAGTTATATGAAAAAAAGTTAGTTAGATAACTATGCAAGGAAAAGAGATATGAAAACTATTTATGAAGAGATGGATTTTTTTAAAAGATTGCTAGATATGCTGGAACAGCAATTAGGAAAAAATACTGAGGTTATTTTACATGATTTATCAAATGGCTATGATCATACAATCGTAGATATTCGAAATGGTCATATTACCAATCGAAAGATAGGTGACTGTGGGAGTGATCTCGGCTTGCGGATTCTAGCAGGTAAGGTGCAGGAAGGGGATATGTATAATTATATCACCCATACCAAAAATGGTTTGATTTTAAAATCCTCAACTACATTTATTAAAGATGAAGGAGGTAATGTGATAGGTTCTATATGTATTAATGAAGATATTACTTTGCCTTTGGAGTTTGAACAATATTTACATACAAATAATCACTATGCTTTATATAGTGATAATCAAAATGAACAAAGAGAAAGTAAGGAGATATTTGTAAATAATGTTAATGAATTATTAGACTATCTCATACAGCAGGCTTTGCAGGAAGTGGGGAAGCCTGTAAACCAGATGGATAAAGAAGATAAATGTAAGCTGCTTAAGTATTTGGATGATAAGGGAGCTTTTGTAATATCCAAGGCGGGAGAAAAGGTGGCAGATTTTCTTGGCATATCAAAATTTACATTTTACAGTTATTTAGAGCAGGTGAGAACATAGCAGAAAGTTGTGTGTGTTGAAGGTGCAGTCCCAAGCTGCACCATTGGACTAAAAGGAGAGATTTTTTTTGCCCAAAGACCTGAAAAAAAGTATGGGAAATAACAAATAGTATGGAAAATACTGGCTGGCGAAAAAGAAGTTAATACATTTATTCTAAATTATAAATATATTAAAAACAGCAAATAATAGATAAAGGAAGGAGTAAGTGGGAAGGCTGTTTGTTGTCGGAAAAGATAATGCGTAGGTATATAATTGTATAGGGAGGATTTTTATATGAAAAGGATAAGAGCATTGAGCTTAATCATGAGTCTGATAATGGTGTTAGGTATGCTGACTGGCTGTTCATCAGAAGGAAGTGGAACGGGATCATCAGACCCGAGAAAGAAGTATGAAGGAACAACGTTAAATGTTTTACTGAAAACCGGTTATGAAACCTCTGCGATAACGGAATATAAGGAAGAGTTTGAGGCAGCAACAGGGATTACTTTGAATGTTGAGATTTATGATGAAGCGACACTCAGGGACAAGTTCATTTTAGACTGCAATACACAGAAAGGGTATTATGATGTGGTTGCAACACAATTTTGGTACATGCCTCAATATATTAATTCTGGTTGGTTAGAAGGGCTGAATGAATACAATACCAATCAAAGTGATGAGGAATGGAATTCTTTGGAATACATATCCGACAGCGCATTAGGCATGTTTAAAGATAGTGAAGGGGAACTGTTTTCCACATGCGTTTCATGTACAGGCGGGGTACTCATTTATCGTAAGGATTTATTTGAAAAGCATAATATTCCAACACCCGAGACAACAGAAGATGTATTGGAAGCAGCGAAAATACTAAAAGAAAAAGAACCGGATGTTTATCCATTTGTAGCGAGAGGTGATTCTACCAGCGGTTCTTTCGGTACCAGTGCAGGCTGGGCATGGGCTTATGGTGCAAGTGTATTGCAAGAGGATGGAAGTGTAACTTGCAATGCCCCTGAAATGAAAGCGGCAATGAGTAATTTTGTTAGCTTAATGCAGGACTATAGTTCGGAAGACGCTGCAGCTATGGGTTGGGATACAATGTCAGAACTATATCGTCAAGGGAAAGCAGCTATGAACTTCGATATGAATGGTTTTGTAAGCACATATGCAAGTGAAGATGTTTCTTCTGTTGTTGGTCAAATTGACTGTACGTTAATTAAAGGAGAAGATGGGAAAACGGCTCAGTGGATGTATGGAGAAGGTCTTGGGATTAGCTCGTTTTCAGAGAATAAAGATGCCGCATGGTTATTCTTACAGTGGAGAAATAGTCTGGAAGTAACGAAAAAAGAAGTGGCAGACGGCATCCGATTTGATTTCCCGGATACACGTATTTATGAGACAGAAGAATATAAAGAAAAAACACAATCAATAGAATTTTTCGTTAGTAAGTTACCTGAAATTATAGATTCTATCGACAGCACGTATTGGCCAAGCACAGAAAAATTTGAAAAGATCGCCGAAGCATTCCAACAGGAAATCTCCATTTCAATTGCCGGGGAAAAGAGTGTAGAGGAAGCGCTTAACGATGCGCAAAAAGCTGTAGAAAGTGTTGTAAAGTAGGAGGCTTAAATTGAAAGAAAAAGGGTTTATGCGGTTGATGACGTTTCCGGCACTAATTGTATTTTTGATATTTGGGATTTACCCCACAATACAGGCATTTATCAATAGTTTTACGGAATATAACATGACCGAAAGTACGGACAAAAAATTCATTGGTCTGCAGAACTTTATTCAAATGTTTACAGAGGCAAGATTCTGGCAGGCATTGGGAAGGACAATCATATTTGTTGGGCTGAGTGTTCTGTTGAGTTATTTTATTGGACTTTGCATCTCCTTACTCTTGGATAAAGTTAATAAGATGCGCAATTTTTATCGTATCATTTATCTGATTCCGATGATTATAGCGCCTACGATTTCAGCTCTGAATTTTAAGTTTATGTATAATTATAATTTTGGGATTATCAATAAGGTTTTAAATATATTGGGTATTGCAAGTATTGATTTTTTAGGAAACCCTTCTGTTTCCTTATATGCATCGATGGCGATTGATATATGGGCGGGAGTGCCCCTTGCAGTGTTGATTTTATTGGCAGGATTGGAATCACAGTCGGGAGAGGTCAAGGAAGCTGCAATGATAGACGGGGCTAATCGTTTTCAGACGTTACTTTATATTACGCTCCCGCTTTTGAAAAAGTTTTCAGTCATTGTCATTATATTTAGAATTATGGATGCTATGAAAGCATATGAGATTATTTCTCTTGTTACCGGAGGAGGACCGGGGACTGCATCGGAAACGTTAAATATCTATATTTCAAAAGTTGGATTTAGCTGGTTTGAAATGGGATTTGCTTCTGCGTTGGGAATCTTTACTTTGTACTTTATCATGCTTTTTGCCAATATTGCGATTAAGAAAACAAAGATTTTTAGTGAGGAGGGAAAGTATGAAAATTAAGAAAGTATTGAGCGCAGGAATGGTTCATTTGATATTAATGGGCTTTGCAATAATTAGTATATTTCCGCTGTACTGGCTGTTTACAACTTCTCTAAAGCCGGCAGCCGATGTGTTTTCGAGTGATTTACTGGGATTTTTCCAAGCGACACTGGATAACTATAAAACGGTATTATTTAACGATCGTTTTCCTGATTTCTTGTTAAATAGTGTCATCATAAGTGCTCTGACTGTTGCTATCTGTATTCCTATAGGGTGTATGGCAGGATACGCTTTTGCGAGACTTAAAATGAAAAGAAAAGATTCTTGGTTTTTTATGATTTTAACAACAAGGATGGCTCCGGCAGTGACTTTTGCCGTACCTATTTATCTGATGATGTGTAATCTTAGATTGACAGATACAAAAGTAGGTCTTGTTAGTATATATGTGTTTATGAATATGGCTCTTTGTATTTGGCTTAGCAGAAGCTTTTTTGAAGAGGTTCCCATAGAAATTGAGGAGGCAGCAATGGTTGACGGCGTTTCCCGATTTGGTGCGTTTTTACGCTTTTCAGTTAGAATTGCCGGTGGAGGAATTGTGGCAACAGCAATTTTGGTTTTTATCTTCACATGGAATGAATTCTTTTATGCATCTATTTTGACTCAAAATGCTGCCAAGACATTTACAGTACATTTGACATCGTTTTTTGGCTCGAAAAGGATTTTGTGGGGTGAATTATCAGCAGCTTCTGTACTTGGTTCGTTATTTCCGATTGTTTTTGCGCTGATAACGAAAAAATATATTATTCGTGGTCTGACAATGGGAGCCGTTAAAGGATAACACGGAAATGAAAAATTTAAATTAAAGGAGAAATTAAAATGTCAGCAGAAAAGAAACTTCGGGAGCTGCAAATCATATTGCCAAAATCAATACTCCCGGCGGCAAATTACATACCTATCAAACGTGTCGGAAATCTGTTATATATATCGGGGCAAGCTGCATTTAAAGATGGCAAATTAGTACATGCCGGTAAACTTGGGGAGGAGGTTACGGTAGAAGAAGGATATTATGCAGCAAGGATAGCGGCGATCAATATTTTGTCAATATTAAAAGAATATCTGGGCGACTTAGATCAAGTGAAAAACGTCGTAAAGGTTAATGGATATATTGCCTCTGCACCTGATTTCTATATGCAGCCGAAGGTTCTTAATGGAGCATCGGATTTACTGGCAGATGTATTTACCGGTTGCGGGAATCATGCAAGAACAGCAATTGGCCAGGTTGTACTCCCATTCAATACACCTGTAGAAGTAGAAGCTATTTTTGAAGTATAGGAGCTTCCTGTATAATTCAAATATAGGGAATTCCAAGAAAGAAGGTTGATAGAAAAAATACCTCAGTGTAAAATAAGATTTACTGATTTAGCGGTCGGTAAAACAATCTTATAGAACA
>Ga0153922_1000144_pt1 | contig 28774 bp, 27 predicted proteins | sample TSNJ006MetaG_FD_104723 | JGI IMG/M metagenome (GOLD analysis project Ga0153922, IMG submission 104723) | Attine ant fungus gardens microbial communities from New Jersey, USA - TSNJ006 MetaG | ecosystem: Host-associated > Fungi > Mycelium > Unclassified | place: USA: New Jersey, Brendon T. Byrne... | reverse complement strand
TTCGGATATATGTGCAAATTGCTCTCTGGTTATATCACTGTCATAGGCCTGTCGCATTTATCTTCTCTCCTCTGCTTTTTTACTTATTTTACCACAAGGAAAAGATTTTGAACAGGCTCTTAAGGGATATTCGGTAACCGATATACTGATATAAGACTACGAATAAACAAAGTCCAAAATCAACAAGCGCTGCCCTTCCTTCTGCTTTTGAAAAATACCCATCATTTTGGAAAAATATCAGGATTTGATATAGGTAAATGATACCAACCCCTATAATGGTGGGCATAAGATACACCTTTTTCAACTGATCCTTCACACATTTTAAAATATAAGCGTTATCTGCTCCCAGCTTACGCACATCCTCATAGACCTGTTTGTTACTCAAGGCAATGTTTTGACTCCGCGTATAAGCAATGATTCCAACCGAAGCAAGCATGACTGTGGCTACATATGCAAATAGCAGATATTGAACCGCCATTTGAAGTAATATATTTTTCTGAAATAGCGCTTTAAAATATGGTGCAAATTTCCAATCCAAATCAACCTCCGGACTATCCGGCTGAAGTTCAATACGTTCGGCTTCCACATACTCCTCTCCGCTTGCCTCTGCTTTTTGCTCTAAATATGAGTCATAGAATAAAAGCACCTTCATGTCTTCTTCTGCGCGAAGACAATATTCTTTAAACAATGCCTTAGAAAATTCATAGGATTTTTCAAGGTCTGCCACATTAAATAGTACCTGGGTTGATTCACGTTCACTGGCTATCCCCTCCCTAAGCATGGCATAATCCTCATCATTAATAATGATTCGTGAAAAAGTGTCCCACCCATTATCCACTACTAACTCATTGAAGATTTGCGTTCCTGCGAAGGTGAGATTTTTCTCAACGCCGGTTTCTGTATTTTTTGCATAGTCCAGATCATCAAAGGCAAATAAGACAGATTCCACCATGTCCTCTGAACGTATCATTTTATAGGTACCTCTTTCAACAGAGATATTTGTACCCATAATCGCATTTAAATTTTCCACACTTACAAATTGTCTGTAAAAAGCCTCTTTTTCATAGATTTCAATTATCTTCCCATCTTCATCAACATCATCACGGTTGATTCCACTGGAAAGCAATTCTATAAATTCCAGCTCCCGGTAATTCTGTACCTGCACATCATATTTCTTTGCCAATGCAAGAACCTCTTCCTCCGTAATCTTCTCAGCCGATCCTGGGAAGCGATAAGAAGCATCTACAGGGTTATTCTCTAAAACATTGTTTCCCACCACAATATTACTTGGCAGATAGAATGCTGCATACAATGCACCTATTAGAAGAAGCGCAATCAATCCCATATTACGGACCATGGATATCCCCTGGAATTTTAACATTCCATAAGAAATCAGATTTTTATAATATTTCTGTGGGTTTCTTCCTCGTTTGTGTACAACGATGGAATACACCAATATCCGGTACATGCCAATGACACACAGCAAGTAAAACAGATTAAACAGGCCACTTAAATACTGCCTGAATAATGTGACATAGATTTTAGGTAACAGAACCGCCAGAAAAATTCCCAGTACAAACAATAGAATGCCTGATAATAAATATTTCCCTGACACTTCTTTTTTAATCGGTTCGCTTCTCCTTTGTTCATTTATAATATCGATAATATTGGAACGCTTCATAAATAAAAATGCCATGACAAATAAGCACACGAAGACAATGATGGAAAAAATGATGGGGTAGAAAAATCCGGTTAGTGAAAGTGAAAAAGCGTTCTCCGTTGTGGTTATGGCAACCCTCTCGAATACTTTTCCAATGATCAGAGCCAACAAGTTCCCGATAATGATACCAACCAGTGCTGCACTTCCGGCTATATAGGCTACTTCTCCCACTAACGCTTTTCTGATTTTTCTTTTTTCCGTACCTAATGCCAGAAAAGCACCGACTTCCTTACTTTTATATCGAAAAAATAGTCCTGCTGCATAAAGTACAAAAATAAAACAACCAACAACTGCTACTCCAAAGATTAGATATATTTGCTTCCTGGAATCTCCGCCTTCTGGTAACGTTGATTGGATAAAGCTACTGAATAATACTGCCAGAAAAGATGCTACCAACATGTTCGCAAATGTTACACAGCCAAAAAACTGTCTGTATTGCCTGTAATTTACTTTTCGTAATTTTCTAAATATAGTTCTTAATGTCATATTAGTCACCACCATTTAACTCCCGGAGAACGTTTAAAAGCTCTTCCAGAAATCCCTTTCTGCTTCCCTTTTTAATCAGCTCCAGATATATATTCCCATCCTTCATCACAATTACACGGTCGCAGTAACTGGCAGAAAAGCTGTCATGCGTCACCATAAAGGTTGTTGCTTTTAATTCCTTCTGTGCATCCAGAAACGCCTGTATAACCGCTTCACTGGAACGACTGTCAAGATTTCCCGTCGGTTCATCTGCCAAAATCAACAGCGGTTGATTCATCAGTGCCCTGGCAACTGCCGTACGCTGCTTTTGTCCCCCTGATATTTCAGCCGGATATTTGTCAGCAATTTCATTGATTCCGAACATCTGAAGCAAATTTTTTGCCTTAGCTTCCATCTGCTGATAGGGAGCTTCACGAATCACTTTTGGTACACATACATTTTCAAACACCGTCAGGCCATCCAATAGCATAAAATCCTGAAATACAAAGCCTAATTTCTCATTTCTCACTTTTGCAATTTTCTTTTCATCTAAAGAGGAAAGATTTATATCATTCAGTTTTACCTCACCTTTGTCATACGGTATAAAACAGGAAATACAGTTGAGTAGCGTCGTTTTCCCACTTCCTGACGGACCCATGACCGCAACAAACTCTCCTTCTTTTACCTCAAAGTTGACATCTTTTAACACCTCATATCTGGTCTTCCCATTCGTATAACTTTTGTATAAATTGTTTACACTTAACATTTACATTCACTCCTTCTTAATAGTATTAATAAGCTTCTAATAAATTGTTTGCGTCTACCGGATAAACACGTTTATCCCTAACTCCAAAAACCTGATCAAAATGAACACATTCCTCTAAATTGTGGGTAATACAAATAATAATTTTATCTTTCTTGATTTGATCGAGAACTTTAAATAACCTTTTTCGCCTTTCTAGATCCAGAGACGCCGTACTCTCATCAAAAATAATAACCTCTGAATCCCTTAATAATGCTCTCAAAACATCTAAACGCTTCTTTTGTCCTCCGGATAGATTACTCGTTCCAGAATTTAACATTGTATCCCATTGGTTTGGAAGTTTAATGATATCCTCATACAAATCTAATAGTTTACTGTACTCAATCATCTGAGACTCATCTATTTCTTGACATAGCGTTAAATTCTCCAATATGGAGCCTTGATAAAACAAAGAATCCTGTGTTACAAAAGCAATTTTATTCCGAAGGCTTTCTAACGAAATATCTTGCAGCTTATGTTTATTAATATGAATAGTGCCTGCTTCTGGAAAATATAAACCTAACAACATCTTTACTAATGAAGATTTTCCACACCCACTGCTCCCAATAAAAGCAAAGGTTTTGCCTTTTTTCATATCCAGATTGACATTTTCTAAAATATTTTCAGATGTTGGATACTTAAAAACAACATTTGAAAGCTCAATATGATTAATCTGTTCTTCTAACATATCATGAGCGTCATTAACCTCTTCATCATACATTAAGACACTGAGCAATCGTTTCATTGCGATGATTGTACTTTGATAACTATTGTTGAATTCAGAAAAAAATGATAATGGTCCAACTAGCATGTTTTGGTAGTTAATAAGAGCTGTAACCGTTCCTATCGTTAATGTTCCCGCAAAAACGCCAATTCCACCGATGACCCAGATTGCTCCTGACAATAAATAGTTTAGGAACCCACCCGAATTGATATTTACAGAATAGTTAACTTCAAGGGCTATTTGTGTTTTATATTGCTTTTTATATGTTTGCTCAAATTTTTCATTTGCATATTGATAAGCTGAATACAATTTAGTTATTAGTACATTTCTATAATTTTCAGTGAGTATCCCTATGGCCTCTTCATTACTTTCCATACTCCTTTCTGCCAATTTCTTTATGCGCTTCCCCCAATACTTATTATTTAAAATGTAAAGGGCTAACAACACTCCTGATACGCATATTACTTTCCATTCCATGCTGATAATCATAGCTGCTGCCATAAAAAACGTAACAAGATTGCTTAAACTCTTTACAAGCATGTATCCACAGTTTTCCTTAATTGTATCGACTTCTTTATTATATTTTGATAAAATACCATTTAAACTATGTTCATCAAAATATGAATATTTCATCACAGATATTTTCTGGTTCAATTCAGTGCGAAGATCCATTGTTATGTTTTCAGCAACTCTTGCAAGTAAGAAATCTTTTAGTATGTTAAGTATAGACGCAGCAAAAAAGCATATGAGCATGGCTGCAATCATCAACCAGAATCTTTGCATATCTTTTTGTGGAAACACCTTATCTAATAATTCTCGGTATATTAATGGTATGCACATAGTTAGTACACTTTGTAAAACAGTTGTAACACAAACCAATACAAAGTATAGCCGCTGTGCCATAACATATTTTTTAAAAAAATATTTATAAACACGATTCATTTGCTTCTTCCTTTCCTGTATCCACCTAACCGCTTCGATTTATTGTCATGCAAGCTGAACTGCCCCTTCTAAAATATCTTTTAAATATTTCACAAGTAACTCTATATTTTCTTTCACCGTTTTCTTTTTATCAAAATAGTACATGTTATATCGCAGCAATGTTTTATTTGAAATGCATTTACTATTTTGATAGTTAGCTATCTCTTCGCTTTCCTCTACTTCAGCTCCGCAAGGTCCTGGACAAAAGTAAATTTCCGGGCAGTTCTTACAGGTTTCATTTTTAGTAACCCAGAGTCTGTTTTTGACATATTCACTCTTTAATTTTTCCTGCAAATCAGCACATATCTCATCCATGGTTCTATTCCTAATATTTCCCATAGAATATTTACTTTTCTTAAAATTCCCGCACATATAAGTGGTTCCATCGGGATGGATGGAGAGAATTTTCCCATAAGCACCACACGCTTTTTTAGGTTGTAAATTATCTAGGTATCCAGAAATAAAATTATCTTCCAGATATTCTTTTTCCAATAAGTATGAGAAGAAATCATAATACACTTTCAGAGTATCAATTGAGTGTGTAAAATTTGTCTGGTAATTGTCTTTTGTAGCTCGACCTACCATAGATACAACCCTCAAAGTAAAAGCACCATTATATTTATGGCAAAGTTCAATTGCCTCCCAAAGATATCGCCGGCTTTCATCATCCAATACAAAAGATAATGACAGTTCCATTCCCACATCCCGGGCACATTGAAATATTTGTTCCATTTTTCCCAAAATAGTCTTATTTGCAAAAATATTTTCAATGCTAATCTCAATAGTACTGATAAATGGGGCTATTAACTTTACAAATTCTTTTGTTAAAATCAGACCATTGGTTTGAAGAAGGACACGTTCTCTTCCAAAAGCCTGAGCAAAACTCTCTAATATTAGTGCAATATCTTCTCTGACTAATGGTTCGCCCCCGGTAATCACAATTTTTCTAGGTGCAATTTCCTTCAATTTAGGAATCAACATATGCCGGATCTCATTTATAGTGATATCTTTATCCGTACTGACATCCGGTCCTGAATTCATAGTGCAAAACGCACACTGTAGATTGCACTTTCCAGTGACAGAAAAATAAACACTTCTGATATTGACGTCATCTTGAGATTCTCCAAACAAATCATATTTTTGGCTAAATATCTGATATAACCTATTCTTTTGTTCTTCACCTTCACATATAGATACATAACTTTCCTTATTCATCCGCACCCAATGATAATTCTCTGGATTTAAAAAAATAATTCGGCCGTTTCCTTCATATTGAACGGTCTTCTTAAGTTCTTCTGTATATTCCAAAGCTACACCTCCTCACATTTTTATGCACGATATGACTTTCTCATTTTCCATATATATTTGATACATCAATAGACGCGTCCAACAAAGCATGGAATCTGGCTGATGTGGATTTCCAGTTTTTGCAATATTCATCATTACGCAGCTTTTTTCAACACAGCAGTCATAAGCTGCACAATTTTGACACTTATCATTATCTATACTATCAAACTGTTTAAGCCACTCTATCTTTTGTCTATCCAGCCCATCATCAATATGCCCCAAAGTTACTTCTTCATCCAAGTTGCCGGGGCAGGCAAACAGACTTCCATCGCATCTTACATACAGTGATACAATTCCAGCTCCGCATGAATAGAATTTCTGTCTCTCCTTTTTCATTTCAACCAGTGACTCTGCAAAACTCCATCTGAAGCCTCTTCCTTGTTTGGCTAACTCAATAAAAAAATCAAAGATTTTACGGATTTCTACTTCTAGTCTAGCCTTTTCTTCTTCGGACCAATCAGTATAATAGTCTATTCCTGTATCCAACAACCGAAAGCCTAATTCATTAACTAAATACTTCACTGAATCAAAATAGTTCATATAATTATTTTTAGTCACTACATTAGTAACCTGAACAATCTTGTTTGTTCTCTTTTCAAAATCTTGTATTAATTCTAATTTAGATACGATTTTGTCATGGACGCTATATCCTGTTTTTGCAATTCTGTTTAAGTCATTTACACTTTTTTCACCATCAATGCTCACTTTCAAACTGAAATTCTTGTCAACTAGAAAATCAATAATTTCATCGGTAAAAATCGTAGCATTGGTTGTTATTGAAAACAGTAAATCAAATGATTCTGCTACATTTTTTTCTTCAATATAGGCAACCATCTCCCGAATCATCAGAAAATCCAAAAGTGCCTCTCCTCCCACAAAATCTACCCAAAGCTTCCTGTCTTTATGAATTCTTACTTTTTCAAAAGCCATGTTAATAGCTTTAATGGCTGTATCTCTTGTCATTTTACTTCCATCTTTTTCTCCCAAATAGCAATACTTACATGCCAAGTTGCACTTTTGATTTATTTCTAACGTTAAGATATACATTGCTCCTCCCTGCTTTCTATTGGTTTTGCCTTTTCTATAATATCTAACATAATAGGACTTAACTCGATTCCCTGGGCTGCTGCAATTTGCAAATATCGAAACAGTCTCCTATGTTCTTTTCGATATAACTCTCCAATCACATAGAGATTATGATTATAAAGCATCCTTTCCAACTTACAGGTCAAATCATGATTAACATTAAGCTTACCTGTTTTCATATAATTATAAAACCCACATTTGGCACCACTGCAAGTGAAAGCCAAGTCACACTCATGACATCGGGATTTTTTCACAACACTTGAACGAATCGAATCAAAAAATTTCTTTCTATCTAAATCAGTATCAACACTGCCTATATTCCATCTTTCATCATTCACCACATATCCGCAAGGATATAACTCACCATTGCTATTGATAACCAAATGCCCTTTTGAGCCGCCGGAGCAATATGCGGGCGTTGTTTTTGCAACAAATGTGGAAAATTTAAAGTCATATAAATTAATAATCCCCTCGTCACTATCCACAATTTCCTCTAAGTAAAATTCATCAATCAAACTATATTGCTCACCAAGTACTGTCAAGTCTTCTTTAGACCAATCGCCGACATTGTCTATTCCTATATTGATTTTCTTGATTCCCATATTATAAAAATACAATATATTAAAATATAGAAACTCAACATTATTGGAGGTCGCCGTCATGCGAACCGAGAAATCCAGGTCGCATGCCTTCATTAAATGCATGTTGCCCATAATGACTTCGTATACATCCTTACCACTAACACTTATGCGATTAAGGTTATGCGTGTATTTGTCTCCATCTATACTGATTGATACGTCAAAATTATACTTTTTAAAGAGACCCACTAAACGTTCATCAATAAGAATTCCATTAGTAGTAATATGAAATTTAAAAAGAGACTTGCTTTCATTATAACTTTCCTCTATAATGGAGATAGTTTCATAAATCATCTTTTTGTTAAGCAGTGGCTCTCCACCCAAAAAAGTAAGATCTATCTCTTCATCCTCGGGATTGTTTTTTATAATAAATGCCACTGTTTGATGTAGCTTATCAATCGTTAGGGTTTTGTTACGCTTGGAATCACCTTCATAACAATAGCTGCATCTTAAATTACACTTTTCAGTTAAATATAATGTACATTCCATAATAAGCTCCCTTATTTATTTGACCACATACCCCTTAATTACTTGCCGGTAAATCAATTAGTATATGGCCAAATATAAATTCTTTATGTATGAATTACTTTGCCCTACTTAAGATAACTAAGTGATGGTCCACCACCAATGCAGTCATTCAGGCATTTTTGTTTAACACTTGAACAAAACGCATAACCCTCAACAGTTTCGTCCTTATCCTCATTTCTGCTTTCCTTTTCGCCATTACCTTTTTTTAAATCTTTTTCGTCACTCATGATTTTTTCCTCTTTTTTCTTAATCAATATGAGAGATTGACGGTCCGCCAAATGCGCAGTCATTTAGGCACTTCTGCTTGTGAGTTGTACAGTATGCATAACCCTCCACATTTTGTTCCTTGTTTTCCGTGTTCTCAACTACCTCTTCGTTACCTATTTCCAATTTTTTTTCGTCACTCATGTTTTTTCCCTCCTTTTTCATTTTTTTGTTTGTGACATACTCAAAATAGCACATAGGATTTACAATTCAAATAGTTTTTGCCTAACTCGACGTTCATATTGCCTAATTATTCCAAAAAACTCTATCAATCGGACTTTGTTGATATGGCAATCATTAATTTTTTGGATATTATCTAAAGTGATAAACACACAATGAATTTTAGGCAAATAGCAGATAAGCGAGAAAATAATCTCAATTACGCTGCGAATTCAGGAAGACAATAGTAAAATAAAAGAAAAACTTTTTCGCAGTAAGGTGAAAATAGGAAGACAAGAAGAACGAATAAAGAAAAAGCTGGAGAAAAACCCAGTGCAAGAATGTAATAAAATCCAGAAGCAGTTCTATCCGCAATTATTTCAGAAATTTACGGAAACAAAGAAACCGATTCATCAAAGCTATATCACTTATGGTGATAATAACCGAATCGTTAGAATATTTGCCACATCACGTAAAGGTGAATCCCGTTATACCATTTGATTACCTAAACAAATCACTATGAGTACCTTAACCCTACCCGTAGATACGATTTCACACTTCATTCTGTACCTCCTCTAATAAAGAAGAGAAATCGGAATAGCGCTTAGTATTTGAATCACTCCCAATCCGGTCTGCCTCCTGCAAAACAGCTATCGCTTCCTGATTCGGTATTTCAAGACTAATTTCAAAAGGATTTCTCTGCTGTCTTACAACAGTTTTAGCAAACATATTAAAAATTGAGTTCATATTATATACCTCCAATCCATACTATCTATTAACTTTAATTAAATACATATTTAAAACAGATTGCAACACATTTAGCTTCTGTTATAATTATTTTTTTTACGAAACTCTGCCGGCGTAATCCCCTCATTCTCCTTGAATTTTTTATAAAAGTAGCTGATATTTTGGTACCCACACCCGGCTATTATTTCATATACGGAAGCATTGGTGTTCATTAATAAAAGCTTGGCCTGATTTAGTTTTTGCTCCTGGACATGCTCTAAAAAGCTGCGTCCTGTCTTCTCTTTTAAAAAAGTAGTCAGGTAACCTGCATTAAACCCGAAATGCTTTGCCATAGAGGATAGTGTACAGTTCTGATAATTTTTTTCTATATAATCTAAGAATTCCAGCACCTTAAAATCAAATGTGGCTTTTCCTTCATCATTTACCGTATGTTCCTTATATGTACGCAGAAGCTGTGTAAATAACACTACCATGTAGCTTTCTAAAACTTCTCTCATTCCTAAATCCTTTGCGTAATACTCACATAATATATTCTCCACCGTCTCCCGAACTATATAATCTCCTGATGTTGGAAACAAAAGATAATTCTTCTTGGTGCGCTTCCTTGTGACCGCCTCAACTAAAAACTCGGAAAGTATTCCCTGCCTGGTCATCCTGCCTAAAAAAGTATAATCAAAAAACTCTTTCCGCATTAAAATATTAATGGTGATGTCATTCTCCCCACAGGCTTCAACAGAATGAACCGTCTGTGTATCTAAAATACAGACATCACCCTCCCGGCAAATGACTCTTTTCCCATTAATATGTTGGATAAAACAACCGGACCAGACATATGCTAATTCGATATAATTATGTAAATGCGGCCGCACCGCAACATATCTTTGATTTTTATATATCCCTATATTTTCCCATTCAGATAAAAAATCGTCATCCTCAAATAGATTGGGTTCCGCCAGATTATCGAATCGAATATCTGAATCATCTGAAAAGTCGGGGTCAGCGCCCTTTTTATTTTTTAAAGCTTTTAACTCTTCAGTAGAAAGCTCTCTTAAGTACTGGTCTAAATCTTTTTTTCTCATGTACATTCACTTCTCCATCGTCTTACAGCGTTAGATATATATATCACCGGCAAGCTATTTACAATGTCCGATAAAAGGGAATGATATCCTCAAATGCTCCATCTTTCATTAGAAAACCTTCAGGTATAACACCAAGCTTAATAAATCCCAGCCGCTCATACAGATGTATCGCCTGATGATTTGTTTTTACCACGGCATTAAACTGCATTACCTTAAATCCCAATGCCTTCCCTTTATCTATACTATGTTTGACTAATTTTTCCCCGATATGAAGTCCTCTTGCCGAAGACTTAACGGCATAGCTTGCGTTAGCAATGTGTCCACACCGCCCAATATTATTCGGATGCAAAATATAGAGACCAAGTATTTCATGCGTATCCTCTTGTATGGCCACTCCGGTAAATGATTGCTCAAAAAAGAAAGCCCCTGCATCATTTTGGGTGAGCATGTCCATTTGCGGAAATGCATTTCCCGCTTCTACAATCTCATTCCAAATGCCCATCATTTGCATAATATCGTTTTTTGAATATTCTCTGATTATCATCTTTACCCTCCTCCCCAATCCCAACTGAATCTGAAGTATGGATGCTACATTAAAATTCAATATTTTCCTTTAATTGTCTGACGATTCCCTTCCCTTCTTCATGGCCCTCATCGTACAAATCCAATATTTTTTTAATATCCCGCTCTGTTCTCCCAACGGTTAATGGTACAAGCGGACGGACAATGATAGCTTTACCTTCCCTTTCCAACTGCTCACACAGAGCAAGCTGTCTATTATATACTTCATGCCGATTCATCATCGTATCAATAAACTTAGGATACTTGTGATAAAATAATTTTAAAATACCTTTCTGTTTGAATATTTCTTTTAAATAACCCTGATTTCTAGTCAGGACAATGACATGGAATTGATTACTGTCTTCAATAGATTTTTCAATAGGAATCGGGGAACTAATGCCACCGTCTAAAAGGTCATATCCATTATATTTTACAATTTTAGAAACAATAGGCACCGAACAGGAGGCTTTGATAACCTCAAATCCCGGTCCAATATCCTGTTTTTCAAACCAAATCGTCTCACCTGTTTTACAATCAGTGGCTCCTGATAAAAACCGGGTGTCACTGCTGTCAAAAATTTCTTTATCCCAAAAAATATGTCGCTCCGGCACTGTTTTAAAAATATAATCAAAACCAAACATTGACCTGTGTTTTAACAAGTTTCGATAGCTTAAATACTCATGCTTTCTGACGTACTTTTCAACAATTAGCCGGCTGCGTCCTCTCTGTCCGGAAATATATGTAAGGGCATTGGCGGCACCTGCTGATACCCCTATGATATAGGGGTACATGATGCCTTCATCCATAAATGCCTCAAAGACACCCGAGCTATAAAAACCTCGTATCCCGCCGCCCTCTAAAACTAATGCACAGCCTTCGGTCAGCATCTTTGTATATTTCAAACCCTTACTCATGGGCTGGGTAAAGGTAGTGGATCCGCTTTGCATAACTGAACTCATCTCCTCATGAATACTGATACCTGTTTTTTTATACCATTATAGCAGGAAATCAGATAATTACAAATTTTATTTATTTTACTAACTCCTTTTGATTCTCATAAAAATATGCCTATAAACATTTCTGCTTATAGGCATCCTTTTATAATCTCATTTTCTAATATAAAATTCGTCTTTGTAAACTCCGCCTTAGTATCTTTTTTTCTCCATATTCAAAAAAGACACTGACCAAAAATTGATCAGTGTCTGATGAAATACAAAATCCTTTGACTTTGTAATGTTTTAAGAGGATTATTGATTAACCGAAGTATCTCTTTAACAGACCCTCGAAAGCCTTGCCATGTCGTGCTTCGTCTCTAGCCATCTCATGAACAGTGTCATGAATAGCATCAAGGTTAGCTGCTTTCGCACGTTTTGCTAAATCAACCTTGCCTGCTGTAGCTCCGTTTTCCGCATCAACACGCATCTGGAGATTCTTCTTGGTGCTGTCTGTTACGACTTCGCCAAGCAATTCTGCAAACTTAGCTGCATGTTCTGCTTCTTCATAAGCTGCTTTTTCCCAGTATAAACCAATTTCAGGATAACCTTCTCTGTGAGCAACTCTTGACATTGCAAGATACATTCCAACTTCTGAACATTCTCCTTCAAAGTTTGCTCTTAAATCAGCAAGAATATCTTCGCTTACGCCTTTAGCTACGCCAACAACATGTTCTGCTGCCCATGTCTGTTCTCCTGATTGCTCCTGGAACTTCTCCTTTGGTGCCTTACAAACCGGACATGCCTCCGGTGCCTGATCTCCTTCATGAACATAACCACATACTGAACATACAAATTTCTTCATACTATTTCTCTCCTTTTCACTTTTGATTTATTTTCAATATTAGTAACGATTACTGATATTATTATCATACTATCTTTTCTTTCAGATGTCAACACCTTTTTCAAACTAATTTTTTATCTGCCTTGGCACATTCCTTACAAGTACCGAAAAAATAGGTTTTATGACCATCGATTTGTCCGTCAAAATTACTTCCTGCAACGACATTAATATGGTCTATATTATGCATTTCCAAATCAATCACATGATGGCATTCCCTACAGATAAAATGATAATGAGCCGAAGTATTGATATCAAATCGGTCATATTCTTCTCCACATGACAATTTATTAACTTCCCCTTGTTCTACTAAAAAAGCGAGGTTACGATATACGGTTCCCAAACTTATATGGGGATATACTTCTTTAATTGCTGAATAAACCATATCAGCCGTTGGATGATCTTTATTCGACTTTAAATAATCTTTAATAGATTCCCGTTGACGGCTATATTTAATCATCTTATCATACACCCCCTTTTAAATAATGATAACTATTACTATTTTAGTATATAACTACTTTATATAAATGTCAAGACTTTTACAAATCTTCTGCGCTCACTAACAATTTCCCACCAATACATATCGCAGTCTGCTTCTTGCCACTTCCGCCAGTTTGAGAATGACACTGATTTCTGTCGCTTTCTTGTCCGTCATCTCCCATCTCGGAAAAAATCTTGTTATATGAAGGGGGATTTCTTCATCAATAGCGGCAATCCATTCAGCTAGTTGAAGTATCTCTTCCCGGGAATCATTTTCCCCCGGAACGATGAGCGTTGTCAGTTCTATGTGGCATGCACCGGCTGCTTTTTTAATAAAGTTTTTGACAGTCTCAAGATCTCCGCCCAGTTTTTTGTAATAAGCTTGCGTAAATCCTTTTAAATCAATATTCATCGCATCCACATAGGGAAGTACCTCTGCCAACACAGAAAGAGAGAAGGAACCATTCGTAACTACGACTGCTTTCATTTTTATGCTCTGCAGCAATTTTGCCGTATCTCGGACATATTCATATCCGATTAATGGCTCGTTATAGGTAAAAGCCACTCCGATATTATCTCTATCCTTCAATGCTAATGCCATCTTGGCCAGTTCTTGAGGCGGGAGATACCGGACAGATGCTTCCTCCGGACTACAGGCTGCTATCGTATAATTTTGACAGAACGGACATCTGAGATTGCAGCCATAGCTCCCCACCGATAAAATTGAGCTTCCCGGATAAAATCTATCGAGTGGCTTCTTTTCTATGGGATCTAGGGCAAGCGACGTAATCTGCCCATAATTAGAGCATATAATCGTATCATTCTCATTTTTTCTGCCCCGGCACCGACCCAATTGTCCCGGTTTTAACTCACAGTGGTGCATACACACCTGACATTTTACTTTCATAAGCTTCACCGATGTCTTACAACTTCAAAGCGTTGTAGTTTTACATGTTCTTCCCTTCCTATTCCCGCTTTTTGTTTTGCGATATCAATCTGTTCTTCTACCGTATCAACACCTTCCAAATTTGGCAAAAGAAGTCCTTTTCTTCGTCCCTTGCTGACAATCACACCATATTTTTTTACATCTAAATCATCTTTGGAGGAAATCTCCTCCGTTTCTCCTAATACATCCACACTATAAATTAGTTCACTTAATTCCTCTTTAGCAACCGGGTAAAATCTGGGATCATACATCCCGGCGCTGACTGCATTATGAATAATTTCCTCTGCTATAGAAGCTTTCGTGGCAACGATCGTACCAATACATCCTCGCAGACTACCGTCTTTTTTTAAAGATACAAACGTTCCGGCACAGCGATCTACCAGCTCACTTGGCAAATCTTTGGGAACCTCTATTAGCCTGCCTTCTTTTACATAGGTCTCTAAGGATTCTCTGGCCAGTCTGACGTACCCATCCTGCTCAACCGGATAAAATGTACAGATACCATATCCCACGCCAAAAGGTCCTTCATAGGACAGTTTTTTTGCTTCCACGGCTGTCTTATCAAAGGCTCCTGCCATAACGATAAAAGAAAGGTGCCCGCATTCTGCCGCCTCTTCTCGAAATTCTTTTTCAAATGTAAACAGCTCATGAAAATCTCCTCTTCCCATCACATCCATAATCCGTTCATCGTACATAGGTCCTTCCTTTTTGTATCCATAAGGACCATACTCTTTTAGTCGGTGAGACAAATCCCCGCTTGCGATAAAAACAGTACGTCGGCTTAATTTCTCTGATACTTCATTGATATATTTGCCAAGTGCATAATGCGCCTCTAAAGGCAGTCCGGATAAACCGATTCTGACAATCCGGTAATCCTGATATACTTGATTGATAAAGTAAAGCGGCACCATCGTTCCATGGTCAAGAGACTTGTCGCGCTCTCCCAACGTACCGGCCATCAATTGATTCTCATCTGCCATATGACACAGTTCTTTGACAAATTCGGTATCATATTCTGCCTCTATAGTAACCTGTCCGGCTCCAAACTGTCCGAAATCTCCACTTGCTTTTTCTCCCGGTGAAATGTGAATATAGTCTTCATACATAACCGAGTGGGGTGATACCACTACAATCGTTTCCGGCTTTAAATCAGCAATCTCCTTTGCCACTTCCCAGAAAGCATCAACTGTATTTTGAATCTTTTTCTCCTCTCCCAGCCCGATTTCCGGAACAATCAGCGGCGGATGAGGAAGCATAAACCCACCTACTATTGACATAAAATCAACTCCTCACATTTGTTAATGGATTATAATCCTATTGTAACACCAAGGCTGATTCTTTACAAGAATCAGCCTCCATCTATTGTTACTTTCTTGGATTTAAACATCAATCTTATAGATTTTGCAAATCACATATGTTATAATACGATTACTAAACAAAAAGGAGTAGATAAGATGATTGACAACGAATTATTATTAGCGATTTCCGGACTACTGGATACAAAATTAGAACCTATAAAAGCTGATATCAAACAATTAAAATTAGATAACGAGAACATGATAAAACCCGCTTTAAATTTAGTAACAGAAAACTATCTCTCTACTACAAGTTTGAAATCTAATATTGAAAATATCATTTAATACGAAACCTTTTAGGTGAGTATTTATATACAAGTATTATCGCTGCCAATATATAAATAGCCGTTGATAGCAACACAATAAAAGAAAAGAACAACGGGGCCGATTCCAGTTGAAGACATGCGAAGCATAGTCCATAAATAATGCCATTAATCACATTGAATATCGGACTTTTCACTGTCATTTCTGCCGTATATGGCTGAAAGAAGTAATATAAAAACAGATAATGGACAGAGAAAAAGATTCCCAGTAAAATAATTGTTATCACATATAGCAGCATCTGGGATACATCCCATGATATACCCGCAACTATGGCAATCCCAACAATCCCTGCCGCTAAGGCACCGCCCAAGATCAAATTAGGCTTGAGCATCTCCACAAGCCGTATTCTAAAATTTAATAAGATAGCTTCAGATTTACGATAAAAACCATAATGAAGCAAAGAGGTATCGCAATTGGCATACATTGCTTTACAGATCCTCTGGCTATTGGAAGTCAACTGGTACATCACAAAAACACAAAAAGGAAGTGTATTAGGAAGCCAACCAGCCAGTTCTTTCATCATTGATGGCTCCCAAAAAAATATAACAACAGCTGCTAAGAATACAAGTCCGATAATGGTCAGGCGCCTATACATAGGAGCATATATCATTCTTTTATGACGCCTAAAAAAAATAGCATTCATATAATGATAACCTGTCAAATGGTTAAACTTTCGACTGTCGGATTCATTCATATCCTTTTCTTTTAGCTTCACATCAGCCTTCTTAGCCCCTTCCATCGCCTCAGTAGCTTTCTCTATTTCCTTTATAGTGACTATTTTAAGTGCCACCATCGGATAACGGGGATACCTGGCAATATAAAAAACGCGCCAACTCCTGCTGCCAATATCAAAATAATGACCAGCCATTGGTATAGTATTGACCATGCATGAAGGGAAAAATCGAAATATAAGGGCAGATAAGCCAAAACCAAAGAAATCAGCATCACCGACACGGTGAATCCAGTCTTTGATGAGATGACCATTTTCATTTTATCAAATATAAATAAAGCCAGTGCATCTCCGACCAAATGACAGGCTATCAGCATAAATGCACAAATAACCCCCTCAATCAGACCATGACCATAAAGGACAGTCATTACCGACAAAGTCACAATAAAACCGGCTAAATCCGTACCTTTTTTGAGTAAAAAATCGCCTAATAAATAGTAACGTGAGGGGATACGCATCAAACGGATACAGATATACTTATTCATGCTATTTTCAAGTATGATATTTTTAAATAAAGCGCCGCCTAAAAAACTCAAAAACACCAAAATATTCATACTCATCTGATATGCCGGTTCCAATGAGATATTATCTTTAATAATCAAAACCGGCAGAGAAATCATGACGAATAAATACAATGCTTTCTTAAAAAAGGCCGCCAAAATTTTGCAAATCAACCTGACCGTTGAAAGCATCGATTTCGCATCTATACTGCCATACCATCTTTCCGGTATATGCTTCCCAACAAAAGGCAGCTTCTTCAAGTAGTAAATAAGACTGTTAAAGCTGACTGCCATATCAATCTGGTAATTTCCAATGTCCACGCTGTCCTTTCTTATTTACAATTTTTCAGCTCTATGATTCTTTGATTAGAACTTCCTCTGAATAGAAGTTCCAAATCCTTCAATGCTTCAATAAACGGTCCGTCAATAAGGATGTCACCAATGGACAGCAATTGCTTGACATATATTTCTTGATGACTCTTTTCTATTAATTGTTCCCATGTATAGCCGGAAAATAAAACGATTGTCTTTCCCATGGCCTTTACCTTTTTCCCAAGATGGTATAGTGGTTCCGGTTGGCAAAATGGCTCACCGCCCGTAAAAGTAATACCGGACAGTAATGGATTGGCTTTAAACCGCCTAAATATTTCATCAATATCCATCTCATATCCGCCATCAAAATCATGGGTCCCGGGATTATGGCAACCCGGACAGCAATGTGGACAGCCCTGAGTAAACACGCTAAAGCGTAACCCAGGACCATCCACGATTGATTCTTCAATAATACCACTGACTTTAAGTTTAGATGCCATGTTTGACACGGTCTCCTTCTTCGGAACGTTTTGCATTATTGAAACGCTCTGTGGTACCTACCAAATATCCGGTAATTCGGCGGATCCGTTCAAATCCTATATTCTCTCCAACCATTTTATTATTTTCTGTTATTGTCTGTACACTCATCATACTTCCTCCTGTTTAATTTAATAATTGGGTACATTGGGATACTTCTTCCTTAATTCTCTTAACTTCTTGGCACTGACCGATTCTCCGGCCCGCCTTCCACATCTGGGGCATACATCTCCGATGACCCCCGTATATCCGCACACCGGATCTCTGTCTACCGGGTGATTGATCGAACCATAACCGATTCCTTGTTCTCCCATATATCTAATAATTGTTTCCAAGGCTTCCACATTCTTGCTTGTGTCGCCATCTAATTCAACATAACTAATATGCCCCGCATTGGTTAATGCATGGTAGGGTGCCTCTAATGTTATCTTTTCAAAAGCTTTAATTGGATAATAAACCGGTATATGGAATGAATTGGTATAATACTCTCTATCTGTAACACCTTCTATTTTACCATACAGTTCCTGATCAATTTTCACAAACCGACCGCTTAAGCCTTCGGCAGGTGTTGCCAGCAAAGTGAAATTCAAACCGGTTTCTTCGGATTCTTCTTCCATCTTCTCTCGCATATGACCAATAATCTCTACTCCCAATGCCTGAGCCTTTGCACTTTCACCGTGATGCTCACCGATAAGAGCCTTCAATGTCTCGGCTAAACCAATGAATCCTAAGCTTAAGGTACCGTGCTTAATCACTTCTTCTACACTATCTTCCATGTCGAGTTCATCAGATTCAATCCATATCCCCTGCCCCATTAAAAATGGATAATTACGCACCTTTTTCTTACACTGAACCTGAAATCTATGAAGCAGCTGCCGGCAAACCAAATCAATTCTTTCATCAAGGATCTGATAAAACTTTGCTATATCGCCTTTCGCTTCTATACCTATTCTCGGCAAATTAAGTGAAGTAAAGCTTAAATTGCCACGTCCACAGGTGATTTCATTATTCCTGTCATAGCTGTTGCCAAGAACTCTCGTCCGACATCCCATATAGGCTACTTCGGAATTGTAATCGCCCTCTTTATAATAAGGAATATTAAATGGTGCATCAATAAAACTGAAGTTAGGGAACAGCCGCTTCGCCGAAGTTTCAATGGCCAAACGGAACAAATCATAGTTAGGATCTTCAGGATTAAAGTTAATGCCTTCTTTAACCTTGAATATCTGAACCGGGAATATCGGTGTCTCGCCATTACCTAAACCGGCCTGGGTTGATAAAAGGAGATTTCTAATCACCATTCGAGCCTCCATTGAGGTATCTGTCCCATAATTAATTGAGCTGAAAGGTACTTGCGCTCCGGCCCTTGAATTCATCGTATTCAGGTTATGGATAAAAGCTTCCATGGCCTGATAGGTCTGCTTCTCAGTACTCTTAAAGGCTTCCCCGACAGCATATTTGTGGCTTCCCATTAACTGTTCAGTTGTTATTCCGGGAACATGAGCGTTTTTCAACGCTTCCTCATAAGCCTGGGCATCAGCCATACGCACCGGTATCACCATTTTCTCCTTGAGCGTCAAAACAGCAGCATCTGCTGTTGGCTCATCAATGTCATACTTTACCTGGAGATAGGATTTAAACATTTTAAAATATTCTTTACGATAAGTCTTCATAACACCCTGAGCCATCGCATAGTCAAAATTGGGGACGCTCTGTCCGCCGTGCATCTCGTTTTGATTGGCCTGAATGGCAATACAGGCGAGCGCCGCATAACTCCGTATGGAATTGGGTTCTCTTATGTATCCATGACCGGTGGAAAAGCCATTTTTGAAGAGTTTAATCAAGTCAATCTGACAGCAGGTTTCCGTCAGCATATAGAAATCTTTATCGTGGATGTGAATCTCTCCATTGATATGGGCAGCGGCGATGTCCTTTGGGAGCACATAATTATCAATGAAATATTTGGAGCCTTCCGAACCGTATTTTAACATAGTCCCCATAGCCGTGTCGGCATCAATATTCGCATTCTCCCGTTTTATGTCCTCATCCTTTGCGTATGAATAAGTCAGCCGCGTATAGATGTCCATCAAGTCAGATTCAGACTGGCGTATCTTCGTGTGATCGGCACGGTAAAGAATATAAGCTTTCGCTGTTTTTACATAGCCATATTGAATCAAAACTTCTTCTACAATATCCTGTACCTGCTCAACATTCCATAGCATATCAGGTTTTAACCGGTTGCATACCTTTTCTGTCAAAAATAATAAATCTGTCGGTGTCATAGCCTCAGCCTCAATCGCTTTGTTTGCCTGAGTGACGGCATTCATGATTTTAACAGAATCAAATGGTACAACCTTGCCATTCCTTTTCTGGATTTCCTCTATCATTACCAGTTTCTCCTCTTCCTTCAAGCATATGTATGGTGTTCTTTCAAAAGCAAGAACACCATATATTGTGGTATATTATAAACCTGTCTATTCAAAAAAGCAATAGACACATCCGACAAAAATCGCCCGAAATGCCTATTGCTTTTTTTACTTTCGAATCATATTAATATGCAAATCCTTGTACTTATCTACATTTTCAAGTATGCCCCTGTCATCGGCTTGTTCGATTTGCTTATTTCTGTCTTTGATATAAGTTCTGTCTTTATTAAGCATCGCCGGACCGTTAACACAGCCGCCGACACAGGCCATTCCTTCAGCAAAATCTTCGGGAAGACGATTTAGTTTAAGCAATTGTAATGCCTTCTTACATTCCAGGGCACCATCACAGCGTCTCACCTTCACTTCAATATCTTCATTCCGCTCTTTAAATGTTTCAAGTACAGCCGCCGTTACACCCCCAGAAACAGAATATCCCTTTCCGAATTTACTGCCCTGCTGCAAATCATCCTTATAATTTGCGGGATCGATTTTTTTCGCCTCAAACATGGCATCTAATTCTTCGTAGGTCATGGCATAGTCTGCCCCGCCTAACGTGATGGAGTTGATGACCTCATCTTTCTTAGCGATACAAGGACCAATAAATACACATACCGCATTCGCATCCATCGCTTTGATAATCCGTCCTGTGGCAGTCATTGGCGACACCGTCGTTGACATTTTATTAAGTACCTGGGGAAAATGCTTTTTAATCATATTGACAAACGCCGGACAACAGGAGGTGGTCATCTTTTCTCCGTGCTTTATGGTCTCTTCCAATTCCTCCGCCTCATTTTTAGAAACGAAATCAGCTCCCAGCGAAACTTCATACAAATCCGTAAATCCCAATTCCTTAGCCGCCTTTCTAATCATTCCCACACTTACGTCGACACCGAATTGTCCTTCAATCGCCGGAGCTACCATAGCATATACCTTGGCTCCGCTGTTAATCAATTTAATCACATCCACCATAAAGGATTTATCTGAAATCGCTCCAAAGGGACAGCCGACCATACATTGGCCGCAGGTAATACATTTGCTTTCATCAATAACCGCAATATTATCCTCATCCATTGTAATCGCATCTACCGGACAGCTGCGCTTACAAGGCCGCATTAAATCAGCAATGGCATTGTATGGGCAGGCTTCCACACATTTACCGCATTCTTTACACTTTTTATGGTCAATATGAGCCCTGCCCCGTTCAAACTCAATAGCACCAAAGTTGCAGGCACCGAGACACTTTTTAGCCAGGCACATCTGGCAGTTATTCGTCACATTGAAACGGTTAATGGGACAGCCTTCACATGCGGCCGGCAGAACTTGAATAATATTATCGTTTTTTTCCCCGGCCGTGGCACCATGACCTACAGCCAGACGTACTCTCTGGCGGATAATTTCTCTTTCACGGTATACACAGCAGCGATAACGGGGCGTTCTTCCGGGAATGATATCGTAAGGAATTTGTTCTTTTTTTTCTTCCAGTTCCCCGGCAAAAGTCTGCTCGGCAACTTCAACACATACCTGGTATTTTAATTTATCAATATCGGTTCCGAATTGCTTTTTCATTTTAACTCCTTCCTAGTAATACTTTATAGTTACGGACTTTCCCATCTTTTCACATTCAAGTTTAATGCTGTCGATTAACCGCATCCGTATGCTTAAATCAAAAGGAAGTCCCTCATTTTGATGTGCCGCATTCATCGCCTGGCCGACAAACATATTTAAGTGAGTACAATCTTCCAGCAAAATTTTAGCAAGCATCGCCGCCCCATTGTCAGCATCTAATTTTTGATAAAAGTCTGCGGTGAAATCACCGGTATTGTACTGATGAAGTATCTTGACCAGGCGGTTTAATGTCAAAACACCTTCTGTCACTAGATCCATCCCTGCCAAAGTTGCAATCGGCGGTATTTTCGGGTCAGAATATTCCAGTGATGCCTTAAGCCTTTTGCCTAATATTCTCGATGCAATATTAGCACTGGTTCCGCCGCTGATGATTTTTTTTCCGGGGCTTTGTATAAAATCAGCCATGAGCACCTCATCATCGTCATAAGATGCCGGTGGACCGGAAAATAGATTGACTATTTTTTCTTCGATAATCTTCATTACGGCAACCGTTGTGTCATCACCCGGAGCGTTCATATAATAATTTTCACAAGCATTGCATATCATTGATGTCAGCCTTGATGGAGAAATCATATCCTGCAGCGAATCCCTAATAAACTCCGCTGCTCCGGTCCATCCCCAGCCAAACTTAAGCTTCTGCCCGACACCGGCATGAACCACCCCGTCGCTAAACAGAATCAAATAGTCATCCAACTGAATATCAAAATAATATTCCCTGATATTCTTTCCCGCCACTTCCCTGAATGTATAGGGAATGCTCAAAATATCGCCATCTCTCATGAATACACACCCCGGATTATCGTACTCAACCAGATAGGCGCTTCCATTCTTAGATATCTTTAAAATACTAAACGTGGAATAAGCCACCTGCCTGATGCTGCATACCGGCAAAGTCTTTGCGATAGTCTCGACACAGTCTGAAATGTCAGCGCCGCCTTTTAACATAGTTCCGAGTATTTTTGTCGTCAGTGTTGCAAGGATATTGGCCTTGACACCACTGCCCATACCATCTGACAAAATAACAATGTCAGCATCATCACTCTTTAATATTTCAACCTTGTCACCGCATAATTCTTCATTATACTTATTGAGACTTTTCCATGAAATTTCCAGGTTTGTATTCATTTAGGCTCATCTCCATCATGTAAAATACTATCCCTTAAATTCGTCAGTGTCACTTTTGTTTCTGCCGTTGTTTCCCCAAGCAATCCGGCAATTTCCTGAGCAATTAACATCTGCTTATCAATGACCATTTGTGCCGCATCAACGGCTTTCATCTTCATCTTGTAGCGACGCTCTACGTCTTTTTCTTCCGCCGTAATGTCTCTGAAAATACCGATAGCAATATGGTGTTGTCTGACATAAATGATATTTTGAATCGTTGTCAGATGATACTGCGGATATTCTACCTTTAAATTCATGATACTACGTTTTGTCTCAAAAACCTTCCTGAAGTTTTCATCTCCTAAAATTTCCGAAATGCTCTTTTTTACTGCATCTTCTTTGGCAATATCGAACTGAACTTCTGCCGCATTGTTAAAGTCTTTAATTCTCATCTGCTCATCTATCAGCATAATCATGTTAGGGGTAACCGATAATATGACATCTGATAAAGATCTGGCTTGTTCATACATATAAGGTATACATAGTGTTATTTCACTTTTATTCTGTAATGTGGCTATTGCTTTCTCTCTGCAAGTCGTAAATCCACAGGCTCCGCAATTAAGCTCCTTATTAGGTGTATCTTTCCCTATTTTTGATAAAATCTTTCGGATATCTTCCTCAGACGGCATCTTCACATCAGTTTTTAAACTATGAAATTCTTTATCTATTGCAACATTTTCTAAAACGAACTTGTCAGCTTCTATTTCCGGCAGAATATTTTGGACAAATAATTGGGCTTTAAATTGATTTTCCCTTGAGACACCGGAAACCGGACCATCAATACAGCCTCCTTTACATGAAGCAGCTTCAATAAGACACTTCTTGATCTCATGACGTCTAATACTGTCGAAAAGTGCCACACATTCTTCTATGCTGTCAACAACCAAGCTACGATAATTCTGACTGCTGCCACTTATTGCTTCAATCGCCAAAGCAGTTCCGCCTCTGGCTGCATAAGCATCATCTATCGTTGGCGAATAGACGCTGTCAGGATGATAACCATCAATACTACCGAGCTGTACATCGCTTTGAAGCAGCCAGGCCTTGACGTCTTTAAAAGATATCACCGCATCAATATAGCCTTTGGTTCTCGCATCCTTTGTCGCTTCGACACTATCGGCAAGACATGAGGTGATTGATACGACTTTAATATGACTTCCCTTGGATTCTTTAAGAAACTTCCCCTGGGCAATCATCGGCGAAACGATGGGAGCCATATAAGGAATCATATCCGGATGATACTTCTCCACCAGCTGATTGATAGCAGGACAGAAGCTGGTAATGATATTATCCATCTTGTTTTCCCGCAGAAGCTCCTTATAGGCATTGTTTACCATCCGGCTGCCTTCCTGCGTTTTATGAACTGCATTAAATCCCAACTGATAAAGCCCCTGAATAAGTGCATCAACAGATGCTTTATCATAGATGCCTAAATAGGCCGGTGAAATAATAGCTGCCGTATATATATCCTCACTTAGAAAGGCTTTAACTTTTTCTAGGTCACTGAACATCTTAATTGCCCTTTGGGGACATGACGAGGTACATCTGCCACACAAAATACAATCTTTAGCCACAAAGCTTGCATGTTCATTTTTGATGCGAATGGCTTTCACCGGACATAAGCGTACACATTTATAACAATCTTTACATGTTGCTTTTTTAAATCCGATAATACCCACTATGAAATCCTCCCAAGAATTTCGGTTTCGAAAAATGTGTCTGCATCTGCCGGTATTACTGAGAATAATTCATCATCAATTTTAACGCAGACACCCTTTGCACATTCTCCCATACAAAAAGAACCGGTTAATTCAACTTGCTTATCTACTTTGTGCCGCATCACCATGTTTTCGAACTTTGTAATCACATCTCTTGAGCCCTTTAAATGGCAAGAACTCCCAATACAAATAGTAACTAACATGATAGACCTCCTTCAATATCTTCTCGCATTGTTATTTTCTTAACAATATTTTAACATACTTAACTTTATGAATCAATTATTTTGGATTTTGTATACAATTTTGCACAATTTCAATTGTAGAGCAAAAATCCAATTCACTATTTCCTGCTTTAAGTGCTTTGCCATAAACATCTCTGGCAAGCTCCAGACCTGGCATTTGAAGATTTTCACTTTCAATAAGTTTATGGCAGATATCCAAATCTTTTGCCATATTTTCTACCGAGAACTTTGTCGTATAATCTTTATAGGTCAACGCATCTTGTTTAGAATCAAAATAGTAGTTCTGACCGCCGCCATAGGAAATGGCCGCCCCAAACTTATCAGGATCAATTCCCTGCTCCATAGCCAAAGCAAGTGTCTCATTGACACCATTTTGAATCTGGGCTACAAGAGCATTATGACAGATCTTCATAATCAGCCCTTTCCCATTATCACCCATATGTATAATACTTCGGCCCATGTATTTAAGTATTGGTTTGACCTTCTTATATAATTCACGGTCGCCCCCGACATAAATCCCCACATCACCTAAGCGGGCCGCCTTTTGTGACTTTACTACCGGGGCATCTAAAAATCCGACGCTCTTTTCTTTAAGCATCTTGTAGATATTCAATGAAACCTCCGGCTCAATAGTACTCATATCAATGCATGTTTTATCAGGGGTCATCTCATCAAGAATCTTGGTATAGACTTCCATGGCATTTTCTGATCTGGGTACCATTGTAATGATTAACTTCGCGTTCCTGGCAACCTCCTCTAAACTGTTGCACGCTACGCCGCCAAAACCGGAAACCAACCGGGTCTTTTGGGGATTAATATCATGAACATATACGTTGTCATCGTGTTTTTTAATAATGTTATAACACATGGCTTCACCCATAATTCCCAGCCCAATAAATCCTATCCTCATATCCATGCCTCCTTATTCCCAAAATTTATTTATTTCATCTTCCACCGTATTAATATTGACTTTTTTATAGGTCTCCCACTCTCTCGGAAACAACTGCCGATAGTTGGGGTAATTGAATCTTTCGTCTAACAGGGCAATAATTCCCTTATCCTTCTCTGTCCGGATAACCCTTCCTCCTGCCTGCAGTATCTTATTCATCCCCGGATAGCGATATGCAAAGTCAAAACCTATCTTCTGCTTTAAATCAAAATACTCTTTTAACAGCTCCCTCTCATAGCTAATCTGGGGCAGTCCGGTTCCCACTACAATAACACCTATCAGCCGGTCTTCCTTTAAATCTATCCCTTCTGAAAAAATACCTCCCAGAACGCAAAAACCAATCATCGTTGTGTCAGTTCCGACCTGAAAATTATTGAGAAATTCTTCTCTGGCTTTTTCAGTCATCGCATTTTCCTGTATAACTGTCCGGATGCCATTTCCCGCCTTCACTAATTCTCTGTCGGTAAATATTTCGTAAACGCTGCGCATAAAAAGATAGGAGGGGAAAAATACAAGATAATTTCCGTTTTTACCTCTGACAATTTTTCGGATATATTCGGATATCCTCATATACTCATTTTCATTTCGTCGGCTATACTTACTTGTGACATCTGTGGCAGTGAAAAGAAGTCGGTTTGATGTGTCGAAGGGTGAATCCACATAAAAATCATAATCTTCCTCGGCCGTAACACTTAAAAGTGCTTTATAATAATTGATTGGAAGTAATGTTGCCGAGAAAAATATAGTGCTTTTCCCCCATTCTAAGCGCTCACATAAATCTTTAGAGGGGTCTACGCAGAAAATCTTCACCATTAATTCCTGCTTTGGCAGCCGTTGCATATAAGTGATGTAACGTTCATCCATTACCTCAAATGCAGCTACAAACTTCCTGGCTTCAAAATACAGGTCAACCACTTTCTCCCGGATCTCTTTCGGATGATCTTCGCCAAGAAATAGTTCCATTTCAGTAAGCATCCTCATCAGAAATGGAATCAAGCCGTCAATGCGTTCAATTTTTGCACAGTCTTCACATTCGTCACGTAAATCAATCATATATTTATTACATTTTTCAATCCTCAAAGCCAATTTTTTACTCATTGGCTTTACCAGACGCGCACCTTCCATCAAATGTGTCTTATATAAAACGGCACTGTACATTTCTCTGGCACGGTCGACAAGATTATGGGCTTCATCAATGAGAAATAGATAGTCTTCTTTTCGTTCTCCAAAGAAGCGTTTTAAATAAACAATCGGGTCAAAAACATAATTGTAATCACATATCACCGTATCACACCATATCGATATATCCAATTGCATTTCATAAGGGCATACCTGATGTTTTAAAGCATAGGCTTCTATTTTTTCTTTCGTAAATCTCTCTTCATGATTAATTATATCATAGACAGCATCATTAATGCGGTCAAAGTGTCCCTTTGCCCTTTCACAGCGCACCGGCGTACAGTCCGCCTCATCAAAAATACATATTTTGTCTTTTGCCGTCAATGTGATGACCTTAAAACAGAGTCCCGCCTCTTTTAAAATCGAAAAAGTTTCTTCAGCCACCGTTCTGGTGATAGTCTTTGCCGTCAAATAAAAAATCTTATGACAGACATCTTCTCCCATGGCTTTAATGGCCGGAAATATTGTAGAAATGGTCTTTCCTGTTCCGGTAGGTGCTTCAATAAACAGCTTCTTACCACCGAGAATCGTCCGATACACACCGGAAACCAATTTCTTCTGACTCATTCTATATTCAAAGGGGAACTTCACCTCATCAATGGATTGATTTCTCTTTTCACACCATTGTATCTGCCACCTGGCCCAAACAGCATATTGATTGACGATATCCAAAACCCACCGCTTTAGTTCTGCAAAGCTTTTCTTTTCTACAAAACGTTTGATATCCTTGCTTTCAAGATGAACATAAGTCAATTGTACATTGATTTCTGACAAGTTTTTTTCTTTTGCCACGATATATGCATAAGCACAGGCCTGGGCAAAATGAACTTTGGCCGGCGCCTCAATATGGCCTAAGTCTGTATAAGTTCCTTTAATTTCATCAATGGTATATTCATCATCACAAATGATACCATCAGCTCGACCTTCTATATAAATGGAAAGGGTCTCATCAACAGGTACTTCTATCTTTAACGGAACCTCTGCCTGGTAATGAGCACCTCCTTCCTTCTGTATTCTTTTATGAACTTTATTGCCTTCCTGCATGGCTCCGGCATCACGCAAAGTCCCCCCCTGATTGTCAATATCACCCGATTTTAAAATAAATTCTACAAGGCTGCGTACAGAAATCCGCACAGAATGTTTTTGATTCGGCATAGAAACCTCTTTCTAAAATTAAGTCTGCTAATCTTATTGTACAACGGTTGTGTCTAATGTCAAGTCTATACCGGAATGAATAATTTCGTTTGTCCCCATTTTTAACTCATTGGTGGCAAAAATAACACATAAAAATCTAAGCTACATTTTGAAAAATGATAATAAATGGAATATTATTGTTTTCAAGATAACTCTAA
>Ga0153922_1000142_pt1 | contig 28778 bp, 24 predicted proteins | sample TSNJ006MetaG_FD_104723 | JGI IMG/M metagenome (GOLD analysis project Ga0153922, IMG submission 104723) | Attine ant fungus gardens microbial communities from New Jersey, USA - TSNJ006 MetaG | ecosystem: Host-associated > Fungi > Mycelium > Unclassified | place: USA: New Jersey, Brendon T. Byrne... | reverse complement strand
GCGCGTGGTGCCGCCGCGCAAGTATGCGATCGCCCATGCGTCATCCGGCCGCGGGATGTAGCCGATCGTCAACCGGGCGTGCTCCGGCGCGGTCGTCTGGCTGCGGTCAAGCGCGCGCCCGATCGCGGCGCCGATCCGGTACGTCAGGATCGTCACGCCGGCCGCCATGATCAGATACAGGACGACCCAGCCCTCTGACGGCGGCATGTTGAACGGCCAGATATTCAACATCAGGAGTTCGCCTTTCCCGGGATCCACGCATCGACGTCGTCGAGTGCGGCGTCGAGCAGCTTCGCGAGCGTCGCGTACGCGACCTTCGGGTCGTCGCCCACGCGGCGCAGCGGCGTGATGTCGACGCCGTACGCCTTGGCGACACCGTCGAGCACGGCGTCGAGCCGCTCCTCGATGATCTCGTTGCGCAGCGCGAGCAGCGCCCACAGCGGACCGCGGAGCTGCTTGAGCTTGCGCTCGATCGCTCCGCTGAAGTTCGCCGCGTCGGCCATGTCCGTTGCGACGCGCCGCATCCGGATGCGGATCTCGCGTAGCTCTTGTTCGATTCGAAGCCTCGTGTGGTCGTCGGAGATCGTCAGGCCTTCGAACGGGTTCGTGCCGGCGATAGTGACGCTCGTCCGCGCGACGTCGCTGTACAGCAGCGGGAAGCAGTCCGCCGAGCGTGGGATCTCGGCCTCTGTCAAGATCATCGATTCGATCCGCCCGGAGAACCGCGCGAGCGTGAGCGCCGGTCCGATCGACTCGAGCACCTCCTCGGAGTCGTCGTCGAGCACGACGATCAGATCGACGTCACTCGTCGATTCGCGCCAGCCGCCGCGCACTGCGCTGCCATGGGCGACCACCGCGACCAGGTTCTTGCCGCACACTTCATTGAGCGTCGCCACGAGCTCGTCGAGTCTCGCATTGACGGTAGGAGTCAGAGATTCCAGCATCGTCACCCTCCTTCGCGCATCGTCACTTCGGCCAGCGCGCCCACTCCCTTGCGCGCGCGCACGCGTCGCCCGTCCGCGAGCACGGCCGAACCAGCAAACGGCGCGCGTCGCGGTTGCAGCGTCTTCGCGCTGCCGAAGCCGGTGAACCGCGCGCGCAGCAGCAAGCGATCGACCGCCGCCGCGTCGGCGAGTTCGGGGTCGGCGAGCGCAACCTCGGCGATCCGCCACGCGTCGGCCGGAGCCGCGCGGCTCGACGGTCGCGTGGGCGGCAGCGCCGTGGCGGCGAGGTCGCGCACTCGCGTGCTCAATCGCGAGAGGTTTGCAAGCAGCGGGAGCGCGTCATCGAATCGCTTGCGATGCAGGATGCCCCGTGCGCGGTCGAGTTGCGTGAGCCCGATCCGCGTCGAAAGGGGCGTCGGCTTGGTCGCGACGCCCGCCAGCTGAGAGGCGAGATCCGCCTGCGCCGCTGCGAGCTCGCGCGGATCGCTGTCGCAAACGTCGCGGCTGTTGCGTACCCGCGGCACGGTTTCCGTCCGCGGCAGCGCGCGAAGCGCGGCCAGCTCGCGTGAGAGCTCGGCGAAGTCGAAGTTGGCGTCGCGCTCGATCAGGACCGGCACCGCGGGGCATCGGGCGACGAGGTCGAGCACGCCGCGCGGCACCGGATGAGCGTGGGTGTCGAAGTAGAACCCGTCTTCCCACACGCCGCCGGCGACATGGATCATGCCGATCCGATCGAGTGGATAGTCGGCGAGCACGGCGACCGGATCGAGCCCCTCGTTCAACGCGTTCGCGAAAAGGTTGCTGACGTCGAGTAACAGCTCGCAGTTGGTTGCCGCGACGATCTCCTGATAGAACGTCGGCTCGTCCATCTCGTCGTCGGGCCAGCGCACCGACCATGCGACGTTCTCGAGCAACATGGGCACGTCGGGCAGCACGCGCCGCACCTGTGCGACGTTGCGCGCGACGACCCGGATCGCCTCGCGCGTGCGCGGTAGCTGCGTCAGGTGACCGATGTCGACGCTGCCGGCGCGCGTGAACGAGACGTGCTCGGATATCACGCCGGCGCGCAGCTCGCGCGCGAGCGCCCCCAGTCGCCGTGCGCGGTCGAGGTCGACGCCCTCGGCGCTCCCGAGCGACAGCTTTACGCCATGTGGCACGACTGGCCAGATTTCAGCGACCGCGCACGCTTCGCGCCGGCTCGTCCGCTGCGTGTAGCAGGTCTCGGCGACGACCTCGACGAAGTCGACCGTCGCCGGCGCGGCGACAAGATCGGCCGCGAGCTCGGCGCGAAAGCCCAGCCCGACACTTGCCTTGCTCGGCAGACGCGTCACGGCCGAACGATACCCACCTCCGGCGTGATGACGCAGCGGATCCGAGGTCGGTCCAGTCGAGCTAGGCGCGGGGGAGCAGTGAGATTTTCTGCCAGATCTTGTGGGAAAGGTCGGTAGTCAGCACCTCGATTGTGGAGATGGTTTCGAGCACGACCCCGTCGGAGCTGTGCTCGGCACACAATGCCGCGGCCTTGGCCGTCAGGCTCAGCATCTCAGAGCAGTAGCCCAGGTAGTGGTGAAGCTGGTCGGCGTCCAAGCCGTGCACGACGCTCTGCTCGGTCGGCACATAGGTTGGCATTACCTGCTCCGGATCCTTGGAGAGCTGGTGCATATCGATGACGTGGGCCAAGGACCGCAGCCGGTGGAGCAACCGCAGCAGCGCACGTCGCTCGAGTCGCTCGGGCATGGCCCACAGGAACACCACCGCGATCGCGGCGAACACCAGGTCGTTGATGGTGCTCTCGACCAGCGGGACCCAGTCGACGGCCCTCGCGAGCCCGTTGGTAACGGCCGCGCGCAAGCCGACAACCAGAGCGAAAACGGTGGCGGCAATGATCGCGATGCTGGTGGCACGGCCGGCCAGTGTCATGCGCCGCAGACGGGCGCGGGACTCGCTGGCCTCCGTCTGAACCAAATCGACCAGCCGGCCTAGATCACGCGCCGCCTTGGTCAGGCCCCGCTCGCCGAATCGGGCGACAATACGGCGTTCGAGCTGCGCCACGGTGGCCCCGACGTGATCGGCAGCCAGTTGGACAGCCTGTTGGACTTTGTCGCCGGCCGGGCTCGTGGATGCCACGCCAAGACTCTAGGCGCGGGGTAGCTTCACGACCGGGAACTGGGAGTCGGACCCTCGTCGATCAAGGTCGGTGCAGCGGGACCGTGGCGCGCAGCGCCGTGCCATTGCCGGCGGGACTGGAGATGTCGAGCTGACCCCCGAGCGCTTCGACGCGGTCCTTGAGGCCGATGAGTCCAGAACCCTTGCTGAAGTCGGCTCCCCCGACCCCGTCATCTCGAACCAGCAGATGCAGGTTTTCGTCGTCGACGGTCAACGTCACGGTCAGCTCGGAGGCTTGCGCGTGTTTCGCGGCGTTGGTGAACGCTTCGGCCACCACGTAATAGGCTGCGACTTCAACCGTCTCAGGCAGTCGCCGGTCCACTTCCACATCGAGAGTGACCGGGATGGTCTCGCGGCGGGCCAGCGCCTCGATCGCCGGGCCAAGCCCACCCCGCGACAGGATCGCCGGGTGAAGCCCGTGGGAAATCTCGCGCAGCTCCTCCAGAAGGCCGCCAAACCCCGATTCGATACGGGAAAGCTGCCCTTTGAGTTCACCAAGTTCGGGCGGGACTAAGTCTTGGGCCATGCGCAGTTGCAGCCCGAGCGAGACCACCCGCTGCTGAGCCCCATCGTGCAGGTTTCGTTCCAAGCGGCGCCGCGTCTGATCCGCGGCCGCCACGATGCGCCCGCGGGATTCGATGAGCTCGGCGCGCGTGGCGGCCGCTGCAATCGCGGTGGCGGTCAGGTAGGCGAACTCGGCGACGTGTTCCTCGGTGTCCGGCGGGAGCGGCTCGGGTCGCGGGGAGCGCACGAGAGCTGCGCCCCACAACCGTTCATCCACCACGATCGGGGCGCCTACCACCGACTGGATGCCCATCTCGCGCGCCCGTGCCGCGAGGGAACCCGCCGCATGCTCATAGGTGTCCTTACGGGCGGCGCGGCCGGTCTGCAGCACCATAGTCGCGACGTTGTCGCCCTCCAGGCTGACACGTTTGCCGACCGGGAACGATGGCTCGCCCGGTTCGGTGTACGACGCGACGACGACGGCCATGCCATCATCGGCGTACCGCATCACCTCGGCGTTGTTCATGTTGAGGCAGCGGGCCATCTCCTCGGCCACCGCCGAAAGCACCTCCGATTGGCCCCCGCCACGCGCGACCAGGGTCGCCACCCGCCGCAACGCCGACTGCTGGGTGGCCAGCACGGCGAGGCTGTCGCCGCGGGGGCTGAGCGCGGGAAGCATCGTGCGTAGGACTCGCTTGATCCACCCCGGCGCCACCCCCCCGCTGCGGGCAAGCTCGGCGAGATAAGCCCCCGCGACGCAATCCATCGCTGTTTCCAGATCGATGTCGCCGCGCACGACGTTGCTGTTCATCGCATCGCCGATGACGCTGGCCAGCGCCGCCCGGTGCTGGTCAACGATCGAGCGAAGCACCGGGGTGTAGTCGCGATTCTCGTCGGTCAACAGCGCTGCAAGGCCACCGGCGCCGATGCCGTCGTGGACGGCGCGGTAGGACTGCTCGACCAGCCATTCCACCACGGGGAGCAATTCCGAGGGATTTGAGGGCGTAGGCGGCGAAGTGATCGACGCCAGCGCCGCGGTCAGCATGTCGTTGCGGTTGCGGTAGCGCCGATAGATGGTCGTCTTAGCCACCCCAGAGCGGGCAGCGACCGCCTCAACGGTCACCGCCGCCGGGCCTTTGGTGCGTAGCAGATGAAGGGTCGCCGCCGTAATGCGCTCGTCGCGGGAAAGCCGCTGCTCTGTCATACACCCTCGTTCCGTACCTCACATAACGGTACAAGCGATTGTCTGGACACTACGCTACGCGTATCGTAGTGTGAAATACAAGGAGGTTCATCGTGGAGAAGTATCTGAGCAAGACCACCGTTGGGTGGGTAGCGATTGGGTTCGGCGTGTTCACGGCGGTGACCCCGGCGTGGACGGCCACGACAGCAGCGGGTGCGGCCTGCACGCTGGGATTGGGCATATTCACCGCTTACTTAGGGGTGCTGGGGGTGCTGGTGCGAAACCCGACCCCGATTCACTGGGGCCTGGTCGTCGTTGGCCCGTCGTTGTTCATCGCACCCTGGCTAGCCGGGTTCGCCGGTGACGGTGCCGCATGGACAGCCTGGGTCTCGGGGTTCGTCGTGTTGGCGCTGGGTCTGACGGCGTGGACGCATGACGGTCCTCCCACGGAGACCGGCATCAACGAATACGGCATCGGTGACCCCAAGCGCCGCACCGTCGGCGCCTGGGTGGGTGGGCCGGCGCTTGTGGTGGGCATCGTCGCGGCCGTGCTCGCGGGCGTAATGCACTCGTCGCCGGCGACAATCTTGTTCACGGTCGTGTTGGGCGCCCTGATCGCGGTACTGGCGTTGTGGTCACTGCTGGCAACCGACCCCACCCGCGATCACTTAAAAATCGCGACCATAGGGCTCGCCTTATTCATCGCACCGTGGGTCTTCGGCTTCGCCGCTGATCGTGGCGCATGGACGGCGTGGGTGGCTGGTTTCATCGTCTCCGCGCTCGGTGTCGCGGGCTACCTGCGCGGCGAGTCGCTGGATTACACACGTCTGGTCCGCGACGAGGCCGTGGCGGCATACCAACGGCGATTCCCCCACTCCGGACTCTCATGGGTTAGCCCGGCCGACGCAGGCTCTTGACGGGCGGTTCGGCGGCGGTCGCCGCGGTCATCCCATTTGCCTTACGAAGCCGGCGAATCGCTCGGCCGCCGGCGAGATGGCCCGGCCTTTGATCCACGCCAGGCCGACGGCACGTTTGGCGTGCGCACTTGTCAGCGAGACGTAAGCCGCCTTCGGTTCGGCGCGGTTCGGCTGCGGTGTGGGCACCACCGCGATGCCGAGTCCGGCGGCGACGAGTCCTTCGATGGTGGCGATCTCCATCGCTTCGAACACGACGCGCGGGCTGATTCCCTCTGCCGCCCACAATTCGCTGGTGAGCTGACGCAGTGCGAACTGGCTGCCCAGCGCGATGAACGGTTCGTCGGCGGTCTCGGTGAGGCTGATCCTGCGCCGCTTGGCAAGGTGGTGTGTTCGAGGCACCACGAGGCAAAGCCGCTCGACCATGAGCTCGCGCCACCCGTATTCGTCCCCGTGCGGGCGTGGCGTGGTGATCACAAGATCGACTTGGCCGGTCGCCAAAGCTTCCGCAAGTTCGTGGCCCGCGGCCTGGCTGAGGTCGAATTGCACCTGGGGCGCCCGGGCGTGATATCGCCGCGGTTATGGGCCGAAATTCGCCGAAGTCGAGCCGGTTTGGGACGCTCGCTCGCTGGCCGCGGCTGGGCTACCCGACCGTGGCAAGGGAAGCGGAGATAACGACAACACGTCCTGGGTCTGCCGCGCTCCTACTGAAAGCCACACCCGACATGACAAGCACCTCGCCTAACGCGGCCACCGATGTCCTCAAATTCGTTGGACCGCATGCGAATATCGTGGTGCCGATCGGCTTCGGCGAACCTCCGACGCTAATTGACACCCTCGAGGAGCACGCCGCCGACCTGGACCACGTGCGGATCCATCAAATGGACCCGTTCGTCGAGCGTCGCTACATTCGCGGCGAGTTCGGCGACCACCTGCGCCACGTCAGCTACTACCTGGGGCCAGGCTCGCGGCGGGCCTACTGGGACGGTCACGTCGAACTTGTGCCCAACCATTTTTCCGAGGTGCCGATGCTTTTGCGCCACGTGGTCCAACCCAGTCAGGTCCTCAAGACCGACACGCCGTTGCCGAAAGTGACCAAGCGACCCGCAGACCCGCGTGACAAGACGATCGCCGGCTACATCGCCGAGATGATCCCCGATGGCGGATGCCTGCAGGTCGGCGTCGGCGCAATCCCGGATGCTCTGCTCGCCGAACTTGTCGATCACAAAGACCTCGGCGTGCACACCGAGTGCCTTTCCGACGGCCTGATGAACCTGGTGGAACGCGGCACAGTCACCGGAGCGCGCAAACACCACCACCGCAACAAGCACGTGACCACGTTCTCAGTGGGTTCGCCCGAACTCATGCGCTGGCTCGACCACAACGTCGCGGTGGAGATGCTGCCGGTCGAGTGGACCAACGATCCGCGTGTCGTGGCCCGGGAACCAAACTTCATGTCGTTCAACGCCACAACCGAGGTCGATCTGATGGGCCAGGCGGCCAGCGAGACGATCGCCGGAAAGTATTGGTCGTCCTCGGGCGGGCAGGCCGACTTCGCCCGGGGCGCGATGTATTCGCCTGGGGGCAAGGCATTTCTGGTTCTGCATTCCGCCACCAGCACTGGACGGGGGCGCATCCGCGCCCAACTCACCCCCGGCAGCGTCGTGACGACGCTGAAGAACACCGTCGACCACGTCGTCACCGAGTACGGGGTGGCGTCATTGCGTGCGCGTCGATCAGCGAACGGGCGCAGCGGCTGATCGCCATCGCTCACCCGGATCATCGCGACGAACTGCGATTCCAGGCACGCAAGGCCGGACTGCTGCATTAACCGAAGGAAGCGCGGTTCAAGCCTGCGCCGGTCAAGGCTGGCACGCGGCGTCGAGCGGGATGACCGGACCGCCGGATTGCAGCGAAAGCAAATAGAGATACGTGTTAAGCGAATGTTCACACTGTAGGTTGTCCGCGACCAGAACCTTCGGCGGCAACGGAAGGAACCTGACCGGGTTCAGCTCGTACAGCGCGGCCACATGCTCGTACAGCGGGGCAGGGGGCAGCTGCGGGATGATGTCGAGCCGGTTGGCGATCCGATACGAGTTCATCACCGCCTGGTTATACGTCGCCGCGAACGACGAATCCCCCGTGCGCGGACTGGCGTAGGTGTAGGCAGCCGGCCGGTTGAATGGTGCTTTCCCGTTCGCGGTCAGGTCGAGCGCGAGCAGCGTGGCCAGGGCCCCTCCGAGGCTGTGCCCACAGACCGTCACCGAGCCGACGGGTTGCGCGAACCTGAGATTGCCGATTTCTTCCACAAGGGTCGTCGAGCCCCCTGCCACATCGGTCCGCAGGGATTGATACATATCGGTGAAGCCATCCTCGGTGTGGCCGCCGGCCTTCAGAAACGGGCACGGCACCAGGAAGAAGTTGATGTCGTGTATCCACTCCCAAATTCCTTGGGTGCCCCGGATCGCGATCCCCACGTCGCCAGTTGTGTCCGCCTGGCAGATGAGCCCGATCGAAACGTTGGCGCGGCTGGTGTCCGTGTCGGTCGCAAGGTCGTTCGCGTACACGGTCGTGACCACCGTGTAGTTGGTGCTACCGACACTCAAAGCCGTGCCGGCCCGATTCGTCAGGTCGCCGGGCGCGATCTGGGCGACATTTTCGACCAACTGACCGAATTGCATTGCCTTGATTACATCCACGGTCGTTCTCCCTCTCGTTTCTCCTGCAGCCATGATGGCCCTGCCCGTACCCGACCACCATTGCCGAAAGGGGGATTTATCGTCTAGCCATGAAATCCATCATGATCACGGGCGCTGCCAGCGGAATGGGCCGTGAGGGCGCGAGGCTCTTCCATGCGAACGGCTGGCGCGTCGGCGCGATCGACCGCGACAACGAGGGTCTTGAATCTCTGGTCCGGGAACTGAACTTCGACCGGATATGGACGCGCATCGTCGATGTCACGGACAAATCGGCATTCGAAAGCGCCCTGGCCGACTTCTGCGGCGACAACCCAGATGTAGGGCTCGACATGATGTGGAATAACGCAGGCATCGGGCAGTCGGGGTGGCTCGAGGACGTGCCGTACGACGCAGCAATGCGGGTGGTGGACATCAATTTCAAGGCCGTCCTCACCGGCGCCTATCTGTCATTGCCCTACCTCAAACGATCACCGGGCAGTCTGATGTTTTCCACCTCGTCATCGTCAGCGACCTATGGCATGCCCCAACTCGCTGTGTACTCGGCGACCAAACACGCGGTGAAGGGTCTGACCGAGGCGTTGAGCATCGAGTGGCAGCGGCATGGAGTGCGGGTCTCCGACGTGCTGCCCGGCCTCATCGACACCGCGATTCTCACCACCACCCCTAACCATTCGGGCGGCGGCGCGACACTGAAACGCGAAGACATCCGCGCCCGCGCGCCGAAGAAAGGTCTGTTTCGCCTCATGCCGGCGTCGTCGGTGGCCGATGTGGCCTGGCAGGCCTACCAGCATCCGACCCGGCTTCATTGGTATGTGCCTGAGGGCATTCGGTGGATTGACCGCTTCAAGGGCCTCAGCCCGGAACTCGTGCGCCGCCGGATCGTTAAGTCGCTGCCCGGAACCACCCAGCAGCAGTGAGGAATCCAGTGACGAATCCCTGCAAGCCCGTGGCGTAAATATGTCGTATGATAGTGACATAATGACGACAGACTCTGAGCTTGATGCTCTCCTGCGCCGGGTCAACGAAGCCACCAAGCTGTTACAGCGTTCGAAGACGGTTCCCGACGAGGTGGTCCAGCTCATCGACAGCTTCGAGCCGGCGCTGGGCGCGGCGACGCCGTTGCGTCTGCAGGCCGACCCCTACCTCACGACAACACTGTGGGCGGCAGCGCTTCGCGCCGAGAAGGCGCTGCGCCACGACCGCGCTGCCGACCGGCGCCGCGAAGTCCGCGTTGCGCTCGAACAATTCCGCCAGGCGTTGCGCGACATCACCGAAAAACAGCCGTACGGCGACGACACTCCCGTGCGCGACATACTTGCCAAGACTGTCGAGACGATCGCCGCGCCGCAGAAGGGGCTTGCCGAGCTGCTCGGGGTCTCGGTTCGCCAGCTTCAACGTTGGCTCGCCGAGGACGGGCCAGAGCCGGCCGCAGATGATGCCGCCCGCATCCGCGCGGTGGGTCAAGTCGTAAACCAGCTGCGCCACTCCTTCACCGGTCCGGGCGTGCTCGCCTGGTTTTACCGCGAGCATCCCGTGCTCGGCCAGCGTCCCGCCGAGCTGCTCGATGACCCGCTGCGCTATCCGCAGCTGCTCGGGGCCGCGACCGCGGCACGAGCGATGACGGCATGAGGTTGACGGTATTTCGGCACGCGTCCTACGACTCGCCGTGGTGGGCATTCCCGAGCCCACTTGCCGGCCGTTTCCACCGCGCCGGAAGCGACACCGTCCAGTATCTGAGCCTTCATCCGCTTGGCCCCGCGGCGGAGATGCTGCGCCACAACCTTGGCCCCGAGGGCAATCCCGACGACGTCGTGCTGAATCTATGGACGGCGATCATCGACGTCGACGCTGTGACGCAGGTCGACTTCGACGACTGTGCCGGATACGGGCTGACGGCCGACGAGCTCGTCGGCGACGACTACCCGCCGACGCAGGCATTGGCTGACGTGGTGCGAGACAGCGGAGCAGCCGCGATGATCGTGCCATCGGCCGCGCTGCCCGGAACACACAACCTCATCTTGTTCGGCGTGCGGGTCCTGAACCCCATTCTCGGTGCGCCGATCACGCCGGAGGAGATCCCGACCGGGCACCTCACCGACGGCGCGCGTGCCCCGGCCGAGGTGGCTCCGCGCGTCCGGTGGTTTGGCGCTCCGCACACCGCGGCGGAGCAGTGGAAAATCAGCGGCACCTACGACGTGTTCGACGATCCCACGGCGATGCGCTGGTGAATTGTTGTAGGCGGCAGCGACGTTCAGATGCAGAACAATGCTCAGCGTCACCAGCGCGTTCATCACTGTGTAGTCGGCCAACGACAGCCCGCACTCGGCCTGCAGCTGCCGATTCATCTCGTATTCCAGGCGGTGGTACACGCCCATGTAGTTCGGCCAGGTCCGCTGCTGGACAGCCGTCAACCACCTCTTGTCGGCCATGCCTGCGCCCACACCTCCCACCCGCACTGAGTGACACATCAAGCACCACGGTAATTGGCAGCATTTCCCGCACGAGGATCAGCCCGCGGCCATGGCCGAGCGCATCGCCCGAGTCGCGGGCTTATAAGCCCCCGAGTGGGAGCGTGATGTCCAGCGATGTTCCGCTCTCGGGTGGACTGCTGATCCGCATATGACCGCCAAGGGCCTCAACGCGGTCTTTCAATCCGATCAGCCCGGACCCTTTTGCCGAATCTGCACCGCCGATCCCGTCGTCTTGAATCACCAGGCGGAGATCGCCGTCCTGCGTATGGGCACCGATAGTCACATTGGCGGCGTACGCGTGTCTGGCGACGTTCGTGAGTGCCTCGGCCACCACGTAGTAGGCGGCGACTCCGACCGTGGCCGGTAATCGCTCCACTGTCACCTCGAGGTTTACCGGCAAACTCGAGCGGCGGGCGAGCGCCTTGAGGGCCGGACCGAGTCCTCCCTTGGACAGAATCGCCGGGTGAATACCGCGGGCGATTTCTCGCAGCTCCTCGGAGACGTCGGCCAAACCCGAGCTGATGCGCGACAGTTGCTCTTTGAGGTCGGTTTGTTCGGGTGTGACCGAGCCCTCGGCCTCGCGCATCGCCACACCGAGCGACACGAGCCGCTGTTGCACGCCGTCATGCAGGTCGCGCTCTAGCCGCCGCCGAGCCTCGTCCCCCGCGGTGACGATTCGCTTTCGAGAGGCCGTCAGTTCGGCGCGGGTGGCTGCGTTGGCGATGGCAGTGGCTACCAGATCGGCGAAATCAGCCATCCGCATCTCAACATCTGTGGGCAACGGCTCGGCTCGCGACGTCACGGCAGCCATGCCCCACAGGTGGCCGGCCACAACGATGGGTACCCCCACCGCGCATCGCACACCAAGCTCACGAATCCGCGCCGCGGCCACCCCGGACGCCTGTTCGTGGCTGTCCAATCGGGCTGGGCGGCTGGTGCGCGAAATGATTGCGCCGACGTGATCGCCGTCCAGCGGGAAACGTTCGCCCACATACGTCCTATATGGTGCCCGCGGGTCGACTCCTGAGAGAGCGACGACGACGGCCGCGTCGGCGTCGTAACGGCAAATGCTGGCGTTATCAACGCCCAGGCATCGCGCCATTTCCTCGGCCACCGCCGTGAAAACCTCGGCAGGCGATGCTTCGCGGGCGACCAGTTCCGCGACCCGACGCAGCGCCGTCTGGTGTTCGGCGAGCTCGTGCAGGCTGTCGCGGCTGGCCCGCAGCTCGCGACGGGCCTCCGCGTTGGCAATCGCGGTGGCAACCAGCTCGGCGAAATCGCTCAGGCGCGACTCACAGTCGTCGGGCATGGGACCGGGTCTTACTGCGCCGATGGCCGTCAGTCCCCAGAGCTGCCCATCCACGATGATTGGCACTCCCACGGCAGCGTGGACGCCGACGTGGCGGACCCGCTCGGCAACGGCCCCGGTGGCCCCCTCGTAGTCGTCCATGCGGGCCGGCCGACCGGTGTTCAGCACTGCCGACGCGAGGGTGTTGCCCTCGATCGGGGTTCGCGTGCCCACCGGCCATCTCCCCTGATATACGGGGTCGGCGGCAGCCGAGGCGAGGAGCGTCAATTCGCCGGTTGTTTCATACCGCCACAGCCCGCAGACGATCGCGTCCATCCACCGGCGCAATTCGTCGGCGACTGCATCGAATACCTGTGACGGTTCGACGCCCCGGGCGACCAGGGTCGCCACCCGCCGCAAGGACGCCTGCTCGTCGGCGATCCTGCGGAACTCAGCATAAAGCTGTAGATCGCCGTTTGGAGCCGCGGTCGCAGGCGCCGATTCTGCCCTGCTGCTCCCTGCGCTGGTCACACGCTCACCTCCGCGCGCTGTGGCCGGCCACAACGACCACCCCGGCCTTGGCCCGCAGCCTACGGCCGTGTCATGCAAAATATCGCATAGTGAACGGCCACGGAACCGGCCACGACCGGCCGCGGCTAGGTCGATCGAGTCGGGCTTGGTGCCGGCGCGTCGATGCCGGCCACGGGTCCGACGATCTCTTTGATTTTGGCCACCAGTGCATCGGGTGTTGACAGCTCGTAGTCCTGGCCGTTGATGCGCACCGTGGGGGTGACGGTGACGTTGGTCGCGTCGGCCATGCCTGCCACCATGGCGGTATAGGTGTCGTTGTTGATGCAATCGGCGGCGGCGTCACCGGCGCCGGCCTGGCGTGCGGTGTTGATCAGTGCGGCGTTGTCGGGAAAGCTCGGCGCGTTCTCGGCGGGCTGATGCGCGTACAGCGCGGCCTTGAAGCGCCGGAACGCGTCGATGGACTGGTCGGCCACACAGTATGCGGCGGCGCCGGCGCGCGACGAGTAGTCGCGGCCCGGTCTGTCGAGGATGGCGACCATGCGGTAGTCGGCCGCGACCGCGCCGGTGTCGATCAGCTTGTCGACGGTCGCGCCGAAGGTCTGTTCGAATTTGCGGCAGTACGGGCACAACGCATCCTCATACAGCGACAACACCACCGTGGGCTGGCCGGTGCTGGGGTCGGTGATCAGATTGCTCGATGTCACCCGGATCGCCTTGGCCTCGGCGGCGCTCGCCGCCGAGGGGCACATCAGGAGACCAACCGCCACCGCCAGCACCAACGCCACGGCTCGCGTCAGCAGAGGCACGGATTTGGTGATGGCCACACAACCCACCCTATCGCCCCGGTCGAAACCGGTTCGGCTCGTTGCTGTGAGGGCGCGAACAACGCGAAACAAAAAATTTACGCGGTTGACTCGCCCCTGCGACGGAAGCGGCAGAGCCTAGTACCTGTCGGTTGGCAGGTATCGATAGCGTCTTCGGAGGGACTGAGGCAAGCCGGTCATGACGATCCGCTCATGCAACACACCGCCGCGCGACGCGCATCTGACCGACAGCGTCGTCAATGCTCGCTCCGACGCCAGAGCACAGGGCGGACAGACGAGCGAATGGATGCCGTATCTGCCGGCGTCGTCGAGCCCGTTCTGCCCGCCGGGCACCGACCCTTCCTCTCTCACCTGGGCCGAAACCGTCGCTCCGGGCGGCTACACCCACAAGGTTCTCGCCCGCGGTAGCCGCCTGCGGTTCGACGACCCGGGCGGCGACGCATGCGCCCATGTGGTGATGTTCAACGCGCTGGAACCAGTGGAGCGACTCAACGTTGCTGACACGCAGAAGATTCCGTGGCAGGCCTACCTCGGGGTTGACCATCCGCTGCTATCCGGCGACGGTCGGGTGCTTGCGACGATCACCGCCGACACATCCGGACAGCACGACGCCTTCTGCGGCACCACCACAGATGCATGGAATCTGCGAAAGTACGGCGACGCGCGACCGGAAGGTCCTGCCCCGTCCGGCCGGGCCCAATTCCTCAAAGCGGCAGCCAAGCACGGGCTCACGCGCCGTGACCTGCCTCCCAGCGTGTCATTCTTTCAAGGCGTACGGGTCGCCGCCGACGGGACGCTTGTCTGGCAGGGGTCGACCGGCGCAGGCACCTACGTTGAATTGGTCGCCGAACTGCCTCTGCTGATTCTCGTCGCCAACGTCGCACATCCGCTCGATCCGCGGCCGGGCTATACCGTCGGTCCGCTGCGTGTGCATGCCTGGCGTGGCCGGGCGACTGCCGCGGGTGACGAGCGCTTCGGCGCCACACCGGAACTGATGCGGGCGTACCTGAACACCATTGACTATGCGGAGGCACGCGGGCTATGACAGCCGAGCTCGACTGGGGCGAGAGCCTTCTGCCCGGCCGTGTCGTCGTCGATGATCGCGTGGCCCCCAACGGCCCGTGGTCGGGGGTCGTGCGGGCGGGGCAGGTCCTGACGATCGTCGACGTCGGTGGCAACCAGTCGGCAGACTGCCTCATCTACAACGCCGGCGACACCGCCGAGCGGTACAGCGTGCCCGACACCATCACCTGGCAAGGCAACGCCTACGTGCGCACCGGCACCGTACTACGCAGCAACGAGGGCCGGCCGCTGATGACCGTGGTAGCCAACGAAATCGACCGCCAAGACACCATCGGTGGCGCATGCTCGAAGGAGTCGAACACTCTTCGCTACGGCCACCACGTGATGTTCCAGCACGGCTGCCGGGAGAACTTCCTCGCCGAGGCGATCCGGCGCGGCCTGGGGCTCACCGATCTCGTCTCAAACCTCAACTGGTTCATGAACGTTCCCGTCGAGCGAGACGGCGCGCTGGGCATCGTCGACGGGATGTCGGCCCCCGGTAAACGGGTGGCGCTGCGCGCCGACATGGACGTCCTGGTCATCGTGTCGAACTGCCCGCAGATGAACAACCCCTGCAACGACTTCAACCCGACCCCGCTGCGCATGCTCGTGGTCGAACCCGAGGGATGACAAGAGCCCGATGTCGAGCCTCAACGCGACTACCGTTCTGGTCGCCAACCGCGGCGAGATCGCCCGCCGGATCATCCGCACGGTGCACCGGATGGACATGCGGGCCGTTGCGGTGTACTCCGACGCCGACCGCGCCGCACCACACGTGCGCGAAGCCGACTACGCCGTCCGGCTCGGTCCCGCCCCGGCGCGCGATTCCTACCTGCGCGGCGACGCGATCATCGAAGCAGCCATGAGCACCGGCGCCGGAATCATCCATCCCGGATACGGATTCCTCTCCGAGAGCGCGGGTTTCGCACGAGCCGCCGAAACCGCGGGGATTGGGTTCGCCGGTCCGACCCCCGACCAGATCGTCGCGTTCGGTGAGAAGCACACCGCCCGCGCGCTGGCCGAATCGGCAGGGGTGCCATTGCTCACCGGCACGGCGCTGCTGTCCAGTGCGGACGAGGCGGTCGCTGCGGCGGAGTCGATCGGTTTCCCGGTCATGGTCAAGGCCACCGGTGGTGGCGGTGGGATCGGAATGCGGGCCTGCGCCACCGCGGACGACGTTCGCGCGGCATTCCCGGGTGTCGCGGCCCTGGCTGAGGCCAACTTCGGGTCCGCGGGCGTCTTCCTCGAGCGACTGGTCCGCCCGGCGCGCCACGTCGAGGTGCAGGTTTTCGGCGACGGCGCCGGCCGCGTTGCGGTCATCGGTGACCGCGACTGCTCGCTGCAGCGACGCAATCAGAAGGTTATCGAGGAAGCGCCGGCACCGGCTTTACCCCGCCACGTCCGCGAGCTTCTGCACACGTCCGCACGCGAACTACTGACTGCGGTGAGCTACCGGAGCGCCGGGACCGTCGAATTCGTCTACGACCCGGTCCGCGAACGGGCGGCGTTCCTCGAAGTCAACACCCGCCTGCAGGTCGAGCACGCGGTGACCGAGGAGATCTACGGCGTCGACCTCGTCGAGTTGATGCTCACCCTGGCCCGCGACGGTCAGGTGCCCGACGAGGTCTTCGAATGTGATTGGCAGCCAGGTGGTTTCGCGATCGAAGCCCGAATATACGCCGAGGATCCCGCCAAGGAGTCACTGCCGTCGTCGGGATTGGTGACCCGCGCCCAATTCCCCGGACAGCAAGCCGATCCGATCCCCGGCGTGCGGGTCGACGGCTTCATCGAAACGGGGATGGAAGTCTCGCCGTTCTACGATCCGATGCTGGCCAAGGTCATCGCGACCGGCCCGACCCGCGACGACGCGCTTGATCTGCTCCGTGCGGCACTCGACGCCAGCCGGGTGGACGGGATTGTCACCAACCTCGGGGTGCTGCGCGCCGTCACCGACGACACCACCGTGCGCGCCGGGGTCCACTCCACCACCAGCCTGGCCGACTTCACCGACCCGGACCCGCGCATCGATGTCGTCGCGGCCGGCGCGCACACCACCGTCCAGGATCTGCCCGGGCGCCTCGGGTATTGGCACGTGGGCGTGCCGCCGAGCGGCCCGTTCGACCCGGTCTCGTTCAGCGAAGCCAACCTGGCGGTCGCCAACGCGGTGGGCACACCCGGTCTGGAGGTCACCGCTGGCGGGCTCACCGTCCGCTTCTCCGCACCGTCGGTTGTGTGCGTCGCCGGCGCACCGGTTGCCGTGACGGTCGACGGGGATCCCGCGGCCATGTGGGAGCCCGTCGACGTTCCCGCCGGCGGCACGCTCGCCCTCGGCGCCTGCACCGGGCCGGGACTGCGGACCTACCTGGCCGTGCGCGGCGGCATCGACGTGCCGTCCTACCTCGGTAGCGCATCGACGTTCACGTTGGGCAAGTTCGGTGGCCACGCCGGGCGCGCCCTCGTCGACGGCGACGTGCTGCGCACGGGTTCCGACGGCAACGCGAAGAACACCGCCCGACTGGGCCGGGTCGCGGGACCCACCCCGCGGGACCGGCGCCCGGCCATCGGAAACCATTGGGAGATCGGTGTGGTCGAAGGGCCGCACGGCGCGCCTGGGTTCTTCACCCGCGAAGACATCGAGGTCCTCCACGCCACCGATTACGAGGTCCACCACAATTCCGCCCGCACCGGTATCCGGCTTATCGGGCCGAAGCCCGCCTGGGCGCGCCCCGACGGCGGCGACGCTGGCCTGCATCCCTCGAACATCCACGACACCGCCTACGCGATCGGCGCCCTCGACTTCACCGGCGACACCCCGATCATCCTGGGACCCGACGGCCCGTCGCTGGGTGGCTTTGTGTGCCCGGCCGTGGTCGCCAGCGGCGAACTGTGGAAGCTCGGGCAGCTGCGGCCCGGCGACACCATCCGTTTCGTCGCCGTCCGCGAGTCCGAGGCGGCCGGCCTCGACGCCCAGCGGTCGTCGCCCAGGGTGCGCACCGCCGGCGGTGACGGCGACGACGGCATCCTCGGCCGGCTTGAGGCCTGCGACGACCGCCCTGCGGTGACCTACCGCCGCGACGGCGACGCCAACGTGCTCGTCGAATACGGCCCGATGGAACTGGACTTGGCGCTGCGGATGCGGATCCATGCGCTGCAGGAAATCCTGGCTGCGCACGCCCCGGCGGGCATCGTCGACATCACACCGGGCATCCGGTCACTGCAGGTACACACCGACCCCGGCGTCCTCAAGTCCCGCGATCTGGCCCGGCTGCTGCGCGAACTGGAGCTCGAGGTACCTCCCACCCACGAACTCGTCGTTCCCTCACGAACCGTCCGGCTACCACTGAGCTGGGACGACCCGGCGACCAGGCTGGCCACCGAGCGGTACATGGCCGGTGTGCGCGATGACGCTCCGTGGTGTCCGTGGAACATCGAGTTCATCCGGCGTGTCAACGGACTCTCCTCCGTCGACGACGTCCACCGCATCGTGTTCGACGCCAGCTACCTCGTCCTGGGCCTGGGTGACGTGTATCTCGGCGCTCCGGTCGCCACGCCACTGGATCCCCGGCACCGGCTTGTCACCACGAAATACAACCCCGCCCGCACGTGGACCGCCGAGAACTCGGTCGGCATCGGCGGTGCCTATCTGTGCATATACGGCATGGAAGGCCCCGGGGGATACCAGTTCGTCGGGCGCACCGTGCAGATCTGGAACCGCTTCCGCACAGGCGGACTGTTCCGGGACAACCCCTGGGCGCTGAGGTTTTTCGACCGCATCGAGTGGTATCCGGTCACAGCCGACGAGCTGCTGGAGCTGCGCGCCGAAACCGACGCCGGCCGTGCCGGTTTCGAAACGACCGACGGGACCTTCTCCGTCGCGGACTACGCGGCATTCCTGACCGACAACGCCGAATCGATCTCGCACTTCCGGGCGCGGCAGTCGGTGGCGTTCAATGCCGAGAAACAGCGCTGGCGCGAGTCGGGCGAGTTCGACCGTAGGGACGAGCCCGAACGCGGCCCGGCACAGTCGGTTTCACTGCCCGACAGAGCCGTTGCGGTGACCGCTCCGTTCACGGCGACGGTTTGGCAGATCGGGGTGGAAGCCGGTGCATGGGTGATGGAAGGCGAGCCGCTGCTGTCCTTGGAGGCCATGAAGATGGAGACCAAAGTCGCGACGCCGGTCGACGGCACGCTGCTGGCGGTCTATGTGAAGGTCGGGGAGCAGGTCGCCCCGGGGCAGGTCTTGGCGGTGGTGCGGCCGTGACGGCCCTCGAAAGGGTTGGTGAAAGGGTTGATCTCGCCTTCGACCGGATCGCCTCGGCGGAGCGGCCCGAAGTCTGGATCACGTTGCGCGATCGCGCGGAGGTGCTCGCCGAGGCCGCCTCGGTCGATCCCGGACTACCGCTGGCGGGTCGGGTGTTCGCCGTCAAGGACAACATCGACGTAGCGGGTCTTCCCACCACGGCCGGCGCGCCGTCGTTCTCGTACCTGCCCTCGCGCGACGCCACCGCTGTCGTGCGGTTGCGCGCCGCTGGTGCGATTGTGATCGGCAAGACCAACCTCGATCAGTTCGCCACCGGACTTGTGGGCACCCGCAGCCCGTATGGTGCCGTCCGCAACGCCTGGGACCCGGCGCGAATCTCGGGGGGATCCTCGTCGGGATCGGCGGTCGCCGTGGCGTTGGGCATGGTCGACTTCGCGCTCGGCACCGACACCGCCGGCTCAGGGCGAGTTCCCGCCGCGCTCAACGGAATTGTCGGTGTCAAGCCGACCCGCGGACTCGTACCGGTGACCGGCGTCGTGCCTGCCTGCTACACACTGGACTGTGTCAGCGTCTTCGCCCGTGACCTTGGGCTCGCCCGCTACGCCGCCGAGCTGATGGAAGGGCCGGACGGTTCGCCCTTGTGCCGCACCAACGTGCAAGCGGGAGCGCCACCCGCACGACCGCGCATCGCGATTCCCACTGCGGCGCATCTGGACGGACTCGCCGATGGATGGCACGAGGCGTTCGCGGCCGCGGTGGCTCGCTTCGCCGACGTCGGCGCAGAGATCGTCGACACCGACGTCAGTCCCTTGCTGGAGGCCGCCGCTCTGCTCTACCACGGGGCATTCGTCGCCGAACGCTATGCCGCCGTTGGCTCACATGTGGAGGCGCACGCCGATCTTGTCGGCACCGGTCTGAACCCGACCGTGTCTGAGATCATCCTGCGCGGCAAGGAGAAAACGGCCGCCGAATGGGCCGCCGATACCGCCCGGCTCGCTGAACTCGCTGCCGCTGGCCGTGCGGTGCTGCGGGATTGCCACGCGCTGTTGACGCCGACCACCACGTGGCATCCCCGGCTCGCGGAGGTCGCCGTAGATCCGGTGAGTGCCAACGACCGCCTCGGCAGGTTCACCAACTTTGCGAACCTTCTCGATTGCGCTGCGCTGGCCATCCCCGCCGGATTCGTCGGCGGCCTGCCGTTCGGAGTCATGCTCACCGGCGCGGCGTTCACCGACCGCGCCCTGGCCGAGCTCGCCCACCGATTCGCCAATCCGACGATCGACCTGTTCGTCGTCGGCGCACACCTCACCGGCCAGCCCCTGAACTGCCAGCTGGTCGAGGCGGGCGGCACCCTGATTGCGGCCAACTCGACCGCGGCGCAGTACCGATTGCACGCGATTGAAACCGTTCCCGCCAAGCCGGGATTGGTCCGGGTCACCGAGGGCGGTGTCAGCATAGCGGGCGAGATCTGGCGGCTTCCCGCATCGGGATTCGGCACGTTCGCCGCGGCCGTCCCATCGCCGATGGTGATCGGAAAGATCACGCTTGCCGACGGCAAGGAGGTCAGCGGATTTCTCGTCGAGCCGTTCGCGGTCACCGGCGCTCCCGACATAAGTCACTTCGGCGGATGGCGGAACCACCTCGCCGCCACCGGGAGCTGATCGGGCGGCGATGGCCCGTGGGAAGCTAGGCGCCATGGTGTCGCGCCCCCGTCCAGGACGACCCCGCCACACTCCGGAGGCGGACAGCGCCGACATGTCGCCGCGCGAACAGATTCTCGACGCCGCGGCCGGGCTGTTTGCCGAACACGGTTTTGCGGCCACGTCCACGAGAATGATCGCCGAGCGCGTCGGCATCCGTCAGGCATCGCTGTACTACCACTTCTCCGGCAAAGACGAGTTACTGATCGAGTTGCTCGCAACATCGGTGCGGCCCAGCCTCGCCGCCGTGGTTGGGATCGAGGCGCTTGTGCCACAAGGCGCGACGGCTGCGGCGGCGCTGTACCTTCTGGCCCGCGTGGACGTCGATACGCTCACCCGCACCCCGCACAACATCGGAACCCTGTACCTGTTGCCCGAAATCCAGCATGACCGGTACGACGATTTCCGGTGCAAGCGGCGCGAACTTCAAGAGGCGTACGGTCGCCTTGGAGCGCAGGCTTGCACTCCTGACGTGCTGTCGCGGATAACGTCGGCGCAGCTCGGTGAGTTGCTCATCCAGCTCACCGAAGTCGTCATCCAGATCCGGCGGGTGCGCGAACCCGACGACTCCGATACCGATGCGATTGCGATGTCGTGCCTGCGGTTGTGCGGGCTGACGGACGACGCGATCGACCGGGCGCGGACCGAAGCCTCCGCGATAGCCGCGAGCATCTGAGGATATCTGTCACATGACAGAAACAGCCGACACATGTCGGTTACGTCTGGCCTGCGATTGGTTACGTCGGCGACACCCATGCTCGTCGCCGGACCGGAAAACTGTCAGTTGACAGGCCGTGCGCGCTGGCAAGCCGCCACCGGCCAACAGCTGACCCTGCCGAGGAGCTAATGGATGGGCAGTGCGTTATCTGAGATCAGGGCGCACCGTGCACAATCGGCCGCCCCTTCGGGCGGAACGCCGGTGGCGACCGTCGACGACCTACACGTGACTTTCCATCGCAACGGTAAGGACGTGAAGGCGTTGCGTGGTGTATCGCTTCGCATCGCCCCCAGCGAAATACTCGCCTTGGTCGGCGAATCCGGTTCCGGGAAAACTGTTCTCGGTTTCAGCCTGTTGGGCCTGCTGCCGCCTACGGCGCAAATGCGGGGGACGATTCAGGTGACCGGCTCCGACATGGTTAACGGGGGTGAGAAGACACTGCGCAAGGTCCGCCGCCTGGACCTGGGCGCGATCTTCCAAGACCCGATGACGTCGCTCAATCCGACGATGCGGATCGGTAAGCAGGTCGCGGAAGTGGCTGGAAGCCACGAAGAAGCCCTCAGACTGCTGGCGGCCGTCGGCATCCCTGACCCCGAGCGGCGGATGCGGGCATACCCACACGAATTGTCGGGCGGGCTCCGGCAGCGCGTGATGATCGCGATCGCCATCGCCGGGGACCCCGAACTCATCATTGCCGACGAGCCGACGACCGCGTTGGATGTCACTGTCCAGGCGCAAGTGCTGCGCTTGCTGCTGCGGCTGCGTGACGAGATCAGATGCAGCATCATGCTGATCACCCACGATTTGGGTGTCGCCGCGCAGATCTCGGATCGGATCGCGGTTGTTTATGCCGGGCGGATCGCCGAAGTGGGGCCGACCGCATCGGTGTTGGGCGAACCGGCCCACCCCTACACCCATGGCCTGTTGCGATCCCGGCTGACCCTGGGCACTTCGCGGCACCACAAGCTTGCGGCGCTGGCCGGCGCGGTCCCCAGCCCGCAGGCGCCGCTGCCCGGGTGCGCGTTTGCGCCACGCTGCGAGCTGAGCATGCCGGCGTGCTCCCAGACGCCCCCCGAGGCCATCGCGGTGGCAGCGGGGCGGGTCAGCGCGTGCCTGTTGCCGCTGGCCGATGTGACGGCCCGGCTTGGTCCGCGCCCGACGACCATCGCCGGACAGCCGGACGCGACGCCCCCGTCGACGACGGCGGGTGAGCCGGCGGCCGTCGCGCTGCGGGAGGTGACCAAGACGTTCAGCGTCAGACGTCGTTGGCGCGATCGAACCGGCGAGCACTCACGGAAGTTGCACGCGCTGCGCGGCATTACGCTGGCCGTCGCCGACGGCGAGTCGGTCGCCATTGTGGGCGAGAGCGGTTCCGGCAAGTCAACGCTGCTGCGCATCGTCGCGGGACTGGAAAAACCCTGTACCGGCACGGTGGAGGTGTCCGGCGACCAACGGCCGCAGATGGTTTTCCAGGATGCCGGTGCGTCGCTGACGCCGTGGCTACCGGTCGGTGAACTGATCGGTGAACGGCTCCGGCGAAACGGCATGTCGCGCAAGCAGAAACGGGACGCGGTCGCGGACGTGCTGCAGCGGGTGGGACTGTCGGCGGATATCGCGAAATCGCGCGCGGCTCAGCTTTCCGGTGGTCAACGCCAGCGGGTCTCGCTTGCCCGCGCGACGGTGGTGCCGCCGGGGGTGCTGCTGTGCGACGAGCCGACCAGCGCCCTGGACGTCTCGCTGGCGGCATCGGTGCTCAACTTGATCGGTGATCTGCGCCGAACCCTCGGCATGTCGGTGATGTTCGTAACTCACGACCTTTCCGTCGCGCGGGTGATCGCCGACCGGATCGCGGTCATGTACCTGGGGCGGATCGTGGAGATCGGTCCGGCCGACGACGTGATTGGCCGGCCCGCACACCCCTACACACAGGCGTTGGTCGACGCGATTCCGGATCTCGGGCGCCAATCACCGGTATTGGCCGGGGAACCCGCTAGCCCGCTGTCGCCCCCGCCGGGCTGCGCGTTTCATCCCCGCTGCCCGATTGCGGTCGACTCGTGCGCAGACGACCAGCTCGAGGTTCGTCTCGGGGGCACCCCCGGTCGTCCTCATCAGGTGGCCTGCATCGAGCGGAGGGCAGGCTGACATGGCGATCGCGATCCCCGCAGGCACCGTTCTCGACCGCCGCAGGCGGCGGCTGTTGACGCTGCCCTACACCTCGTCGGCCGTCCTCAACTGGGCCGGGGTCTCGCTGGTGGTGGTGGTGACGGTGGTCGCTGTCACGGTTCCACTGATCGCACCGCATAGCCCGCTCACCCCGGTGGGTCTGCCGCTGCAGGCACCGGGCCGGAACGGCTTCCTGCTAGGCACCGACAGCATCGGCCGCGACATCCTCAGCAGGGTGCTCTACGGGGTCCGCGCGAGCTGGATGGCGGCACTGGTTGTCGTCGCGGTCGGGCTGATGATCGGCGGGTTGGTTGGGCTCATCGCCGGTGCGACCGGCGGATGGATCGACGCCGTGCTGATGCGGATCACCGACGCGTTCCTGTCACTGCCGGCGCCGGTGCTGGCCATCGCCGTGGTGGCGGCCCTTGGTCCCGGATTCATCCACACCCTGATCGCGGTGTCGATCGTCTGGTGGCCGTTCTATGCCCGGTTGGTCCGGGGAGACGTCAACCGGCTCGCCGCGCGTCCGCACGTGGAGGCCGCCAAACTTGCTGGCGCTGGCCGGATTCGGCTGGCGGCACGGCATCTGCTGCCCGGCGCGGTGCCGAACGCGCTGGTCGCCGCGAGCCTGGACGTCGGCACGCTGATCCTCACGCTGGCCGCGCTGTCATTCCTTGGGCTGGGCCAATCGGCGCCGGCGCCGGAGCTGGGCGCAGACTCGGCGCGCAACCTCAGTTATTTCCTGCAGCAGTGGTGGGTTCCGGTGATGCCGGGCCTCGGGGTGCTGGTTTTGGCGTTGATCGGAAACGTCGCGGGGGACAGCCTGCGCAACCTGATGAAGACAAGCTAGCGTCGTGAAGATCTTCGTGCTGTCCCGCTTGGCCGCCATGGTCGCGATCCTGATCGCATTGACTGCCGTTCTATTTGTGCTGCAGCATATTTCGCCACTCGACCCGGTGCATGCCCAGCTCGGAGCCCAAGCCTCGGCGGAGGCCATCGCCGCGCGTCGGCACGCGTTGGGTCTGGACCGACCCGTGGTGGACCAATTCTGGCACTACTTGACCGCCGCAGCGCGCGGCGATCTGGGCACGTCGTATCGCACCCGCCGGCCCGTGGGCACCGACCTGCGCGACTTCTTCCCGGCCACGCTGGAACTGGCGTTGTACGGCATCATGATCGCGCTGGTGTTGGCCGCGCTGCTGGCGTTCGGCACGACGTTGAAATGGCCGGGCTCCGGTGTGCTGCGGGCCGTCTTGTTCACCGGCGCATCGGCACCGATGTTCCTGCTCGGGATCTTGGGCCTGATCGTCTTCTACCAGCGGCTCGGCTGGGTGCCCGCGAACGGCCGGTCAAGTGTCGCTGGCCCGCCGAGCGGGCCGACCGGCTTACTGACCGTGGACGGATTGCTTGCCGGCCGGTTGGATGTTGTCGCGGATGCGTTGCACCACTTGATTCTTCCAGCCATCGTGATCGCCCTCGGCCCGGCCGTCGCGATCGGCCGGGTGCTGCGGTCGTGCCTGCTGACCGATATGGCCAGTGATTACGCCCGAACCGCAAGGGCGAAGGGCTTTTCCGAGACGCGTGTGGTGGCCGGCCATGTCCTGCGCAACGTCATCGGCTCGGCTCTGTCGATGACCGGCCTGCAGGTCGGACTGATGTTCTCCGGCGTGCTGGTCGTTGAACAGGTTTTCGGGTGGCCGGGAATCGGCCAGTACATCGCGCAAAGCATCCCGGTGGCAGACTTTCCCGCGATCGCGGGCGTCACGCTGCTGCTGGGGGCGCTGTACGTCCTTATCAACACCGCAGTCGATCTGTTGCAGGCGGCTGCGGATCCTCGGATCGCTACTTAGGAGGTCAAGTGCCGAGACAACCGCTGCTGGTGGGCGCTCCGGTGCTCGTCGTGGTCGATATGCAGGAAGGCGGCGGGTTGCCAAGCGCCGAAACGGGTATCGCGGTGATGCCCGGCCACGCCGAGCGCGTAAAGCGGTCCGAGCGGTTGACTGCCGCGGCGCGCGCGGCGGGTGTCCCTGTGGTGTTCTTCCAGGAAGTTCACCGCCGCAGCGGCGTCGACATCGGCCGGGAGTTGGACGGCAGCGAAGGCGTGCACTGCGTGGAAGGCCGGCCCGGTACGGATCTCGAGCCGTCGCTGCGCCCACAGCCCGGCGACATCCACATCGTCAAGCGGCGCTATTCCGCTTTCATCGGAACCGATTTCGACATTGTGCTGCGCGGTCTCGGGGCGTCGACGTTGATCTTGATTGGTGGGCTCACCGATGTGTGTGTCCACTACACGTTCGCCGACGCTCACCAACGCGACTACTACGTCCGGGTGGTTGCGGATTGCTGCGGCGGGTCATCGCAGTACCGCCACGAGGCGGCCCTCGACGCAATGGAGTACTTGCAGACCGGCGCGGTGCGCTCGACTGACGAAATCCTTACCGCGTTCCGACAATTGCCGCAACCAACCATCCCAACCCCGGTTCCCGCCCTGGAAGGAGCCCGATGAAGTCCGCACCAAAGTCTGCCCTCGTCGCCGCAAGCGCAGTCGTGATGGTAACCGTCGCGGCCTGCGGTGGTTCAGGTCCGGGCGGTGCGCCCAATGCGGCACCCACCGACAAGGTGCTGCATGTGTCGTTCCTGCAGGATCCGGGTCAGCCCCCGGATCCCGACGTGTTCTACGCCGGACAGGGTCTGTTACTGACCACAAACCTCTACGAAGGCCTGTTGCAGTACAAGGCGGGCACCAAGAACGCGGAACTTGAGCCGTTGCTGGCCACCGCGTGGACCGAGTCACCCGACCACCGGGTCTTCGCGTTCGACCTGCGTCAAGGGGTGAAGTTCCACGACGGAACACCGTTTACGTCGGCCGCGGTCAAGGCGTCGTTCGATCGCCGGCTGGCCGTCAATCAGGGACCGGCGTACATGGTGAGAGACGTCGATTCGGTTACCACAAACGGGGATTACAAGGTCACCATCACGTTGAAGGGGCCCAACTCGGCATTTCTGGACTACCTCGCGTCCGCGTACGGCCCACGCATGGTGAGCCCGACCGGACTGCAGAAGAACGCCGGCTCCGATAACGCGCAGACCTACCTGAGAACCCATGACCTCGGCACCGGCCCGTACACGCTGACCGACGCCGCGGTCGGCTCGCACTACGCGATGGCCGCCTTCGCCGACTACTGGGGCGCCAAACCGTATTTCACGACGGTAGACATTCCGGTGATCACGGACGCATCGGCGCAGCAACTGCAGTTCAACAACGGTCAGCTCGCGGTGATCATGCACGACCTGCCGTCCTCGGCGGTGCAGTCGTACTTGACCAACAGCAAATACTCGCACTACTCGTTGCCGACGATGATGTCGAACTATTTCTACATCAACCCGCACAAGGGAATGTTCACCGATCAGGCCAAGCGCACCGCGGCGACCCAGGCCGTCGACGTCGACACCATAGTCAGGCAGACATATTCCGGTCGCGGAAACGACGGCGCGCAGGTGTATCCCCCGAACATGATGGATCCGCAATTCGCCAAGCAGAACGTCACCCACGACGCGTCCGTGCTGACCAGGATCGCGGCCGCGCTGCCGGCCGATCAGAAGACGATCACGGTCGGTTATGACTCGAGCAATCCCGACAACCAGCTGATCAGCAATCTGATCTCGACAGAGCTTGCCGCTGCCGGCATCACCGCCAAGGTGCAGAGCTATCCCACATCCGAGATCTACGGATGGATCGGCGGCGACGGCTCGGCGGCACCGGAAATCTTGACGATTCTGGCGTGGCCGGATGCTCCGTCGCCGTACACCTGGGGCCATATCTCCTGGGATCCCGACGGCGGCCTGAACTATTTAAGCTGCTCGTCGCCGCGGGTAACCGATTTGCTGGCACAGGGGCTGGTTAATGCTGCGCCACAAACCTTTTCCGATGCGGCCGAGGCGGCTGCGGCCACCGGATGCTGGATGAACCTCGCCGACGTGGACGACTTCATGGTCGCGCAGCCCTGGCTGAAGGGAATCGAGCAGGCGCATGTTGTGACGAACCCGAATTCGTTGCGACTGGCGGCGCTGTCGGTGGGATGACGGTGGGCAAGGTTTCGCGAATTGTTCTGCTCACCCTCGGCTGGGAGGACCTGCCGAAGTCCGTGTCGGTCTACGGTGCTCCCGCTCATCTGAGGATGCGCGAACCAGTGCCCGGTGTGCTGCTGCGCACCGACGGTGGTTGGGTGTTGGTGGATACCGGATTCAACACCGCGCTGATCCGGGACCCGGCGTTTTATCGGCGTTTTTACCCAACCGTGGAGTATGTGCCCGTGCTGCCCGGTCCCGGTGAGCCGATCGAGGAATCCCTGCATGAGCTGGGGATTGACATCGACGACATTCACGCGGTCGCGGTGAGCCACCTGCACCACGATCACGCCGGCGGGCTGAAGCTCTTCGCCGGCAAGGTTCCTGTTCACGCGCAACGCCGGGAACTGCAGTACGGGCTGTCCAACCATCCCGAGCCGGAGCACCATGCGATCGCGCGCATCGACTTCGACGACCCTCGCATCGACTGGCGGCTGGCCGACGGCGATGCCGAAATCGCCCCCGGCGTCACTGCGGTACCCACCTACGGCCACACTCCCGGACATCAAAGCTTCGTCGTCGAACTGGATGACAGCGTCGGTGGCGGCGGATTCGTGTTCGCGTTCGACGCGGCCGATCTCACCGAGAACATCGAGCACGAGCTGGCAATCGGCGGATACATCGGGGTGGCACCCGAGGAAACCGTCGAGCCGATCCGGCGCCTCAAGGCGCTGGCGGCGGCGAAAGGATACGAGCTGATTCCCGGCCATGACCCCGTGGTGTGGCCGCGGCTGACCCGCCACTTTCACGAACGCTTCGGAACCGTTGCGCCGGCGGCGGGCTCGCTGTGATGCCGGGGCTGACGGCGGAGTGCGTCGGATCGTGGCGGCGAACTCTGCTGGTGAATCCCGATGGCTCCCGAGACACCACAGACGTGCGTTGGCTGCAGGGCATCACCGCGTTCGTTGACTCACGCGGATTCGCAGGGTGGCTGAGTCAACGCGGCGACCTGTTCGAATGGAGTCACTTCGTCGATGTTCAACCGGGTGTGGCCGAGCCTGACGCGGCGGTGATGCGATGGGAGGGGGACACGTTGATCGAGATCGGTGTGCACGCCGACTACGTCGAGCATTGGGAGAAGGACCCCGGTGCCGCCCTTTCTCCTTGCTGGGCGGTGACGCTGTGCGGGGCAGAGGGACGCGATGCGCTGCTGTTGCGGGTCGGCAAGCAGTTCGGCTGGGTACGGCGCGACGCGCAGCAGGTGGAGGTCTCGTTGGGTGGG
>Ga0153922_1000141_pt1 | contig 28779 bp, 34 predicted proteins | sample TSNJ006MetaG_FD_104723 | JGI IMG/M metagenome (GOLD analysis project Ga0153922, IMG submission 104723) | Attine ant fungus gardens microbial communities from New Jersey, USA - TSNJ006 MetaG | ecosystem: Host-associated > Fungi > Mycelium > Unclassified | place: USA: New Jersey, Brendon T. Byrne... | reverse complement strand
GACTCCGATTCCCTGACCACTCGCATACCGGCCTCCCAGTGCCGGTTACCAAGCAGATCAGGCAGCAGCCTCCAACTCGCGCAACTCCATATCCCGGCGTGTCCAGATAACAGAGAACTCGGCCATGCTGGCTAGCACACCGATCACCATCCGCCCGGCCGCAGTCGAGGAGTCGATCCCGTCGGTGGTGGACACCAGCCTGACGCCCCGGTCCGTCGAAGTCTTAACGGTCTCCAGGATGTGTAAGCTGTTGCGGCCCAACCGGTCCAGCTTCCAGACCACCACGGTGTCGCCCTCGCGCACGTAATCGAGGAGTGCAGCCAGTCCCGGACGGTCATCGCGGGCTCCCGACATGGTGTCCGAGAAGGTCTTCGTGACCCTGCCTGGCGTTCTTCGCTCGCTTGAGGCGTTCGGCCTCAGAGAGCTTGCGCTCGGGGTCGACCTCGTCGAGCAGCTTCTCGAACGCGGCGCGCCGACCGGGGGCCGTTGCGGCCAGGCGGTCAGGTTCCCTGGCCCAGCGCGTGTGCGCGGCGATGCGCGCTCGCTGAGAACGCTGAGCAGGCGTCAATGGACTGTTGGACATGCGGCAGCCACCCTCTTCGGGTCGCGGGCCGCTCTATCACCGGAGGTGCTGCCGCGCGCAGCTACGTATCGCAGGAGCCGAACAGTAATTCAATTGATCAGCAGCCAAGCTACCAGGTGGCCGTGCTAGGGGCCGAATAAGGCCGAAAGGGCCAGTGGCCTACCGGGATATGTTCATCGGGGGATGTCTGTCATTGCGCTTGGAGCGCCAATGCACGGGCTACCAGCCCGTCGAGTTCCTGGCCTTCAGGCAACGTCGGCGGCGGCTCGCACCGGCACCGGTGACGGTGCTCATTGCGCCACAGTCCGCCCCGCTGAGGTCGGCCACCCACAGGCCTGCCGACCTACCACAACGGCGGCACCAGACGCGCACCAGCGGCACCACCGGCATCCTCTCGATACCGGTCCGGAAGCTCATACCCGGTCACCCCTCTTCAGCCGTCGGGCCGCTTGCATCGCGCGGTGGTCGGCAGCACTGGCCCCGTAGCGGCTGAGCATGCCCTCCGAGCGCCATCCCAGCAGCCGCATCAGGTCGCGCTCCTGTCCACCCGCAAGCAGGAAGTCATGGGCGTAGGTGTGGCGGAACCGGTGCGGGTGCACGAGCCTCGCGTCCAGGCCCGCCCGCTCGGCACGGACCTTCAGCCGCTCGCGCACACCGTCGGGCGTGAACCGGCCCCGCTCGCCGAGGAGCAGCGCAGGGTCGGCGGCGTGGCGATGCGCACGGCGGGCACGCAGGTAGCGATCCAGTGCCAGCCCGGTCTTGCTGCCGAAGTAGGCCACCCGCACCCGTGAGCCCTTGCCGGTGACCTCAACGGATTCGGCATCGAGGTCCAGGTCCTTGGTGTCGATGCCGGTCAATTCCGACACCCGCAGCCCGCAGTCGATCAGCAGCCGGATCACTGCCGCGTCCCGCAGGTCGTTGAAGCCCTTGCCCTTGCAGGCGTTGATCAATGCGGTCAGCTCCTCATCGGTGAGGATCGGCACCGGTGGCGGTTCGGGTTTGTCGACAACAATTCCGGCCAGCGGGTCATTGGCAAGGATGTCCTCGGCCGCCAGCCAGCTAGTGAACCGGCGCAGGCCACGCCAGCGGGTGCGGATGGTTCCGGTGGTCAGGCCGCGGGCACGCAGGGCGTCCAGCCAGCCGAGCACGTTGTCACGGGTCAGGCTCGACAGATCAGCCGGTAGCCCCTTCTCGACGAGCCCGGCACTGAAGTAGGTGATCGACTGGCCGTAGAGCACCAGGGTGCGGTCGGCCTTGCCCTCCACCCGCAGGGATCGGTTAAAGCTGGCGCGCAGTGATTCCAGAGTCTCGGACACGTATCAAGGTTATCGGGCAAGTGCATGCCATGCTAGTGGCGCACTCGCGTCACTTTGGAGTGTTTTCGCTCTTCAGATCCCTATCCCGGCTCGGCTGAACGCGTTTCGGCTCGCCCGGCATCTTCGGGTAATTCGGCGGGTACGGCATATCCCCCAGACCCCGTTCCTCGTCGGCCTTGACCATCTCCAGCAGCGGCTCGATCGACTGCGGGTTCGAGTCGATCTCAGCCCACGGATCCGCCCGTCCCGCAACCAGATCCGGCACAGTCGCCATCGTGTAGTCGTCGGGGTCCGCGCCCGCCAGGTCGTGCCAGGACAGCGGCGTCGACACGGTCGCGATCTGAGTGCTACGCACCGAGTACGCGGAAGCGAAGGTCCGGTCACGCGCGTTCTGGTTGAAGTCGATGAAGACCCGTTTGCCTCGCTCTTCTTTCCACCATGACGTCGTCACCGCGTCGGACGCGCGCCGCTCCACTTCGCGGGCCAGAGCGATGCCGGCCCGCCGCACCGCGACGAAATCCCAGTTCGCCTTGATCCGCAGGAACACGTGCACCCCTCGGCCGCCGGAAGTCTTCGGATACCCAACCAGCCCAAGTTCGTCGAGCAGCGGCTTCAACACATCGCAAGCGATCGTGCTCGCGTCGCAGAAACCGGTTCCCGGCTGCGGGTCGAGATCCACCCTCAGCTCGTCGGGATGCTCTGTGTCCGGGCACCGGACCTGCCACGGATGCAGCGTGATTGTGCCCATTTGCGCGGCCCAGACAATCGCCGACGGGTGCGTGACCATGAGCGCATCGGCGGTCCGGCCGGACGGAAACGTGACCCGGCATGTCTCGAGATACTCCGGATGGTGCACAGGCACCCGCTTCTGGTAGATCTCCTCGCCGTCGATGCCGTCCGGAAACCGCTGCAGATGCGTCGGCCTGTCCTTCAGCGCAGTCAGCATCGGGCCGCGTGCGACGGCCAGGTAGTACTCCACGAGCGTCCGTTTCGTGCCGCCCGATCCCAGCTTCGGGAAGTACACCTTGTCCGGGTTGGTCAGCCGGACCGCGATCCCGTCAACGTCGACTTCCTCTGCCGCAGGCACCATTACGGCTCCAACACGTCGTACAGGTCGTAGTTCAGCGGCACGTCGAGCTGATCGAACGTACAGCTTCCGGGGTCGCGGTCCGGCCGCCAGCGCACGAACCGCACCGCGTGGCGGAACCGTAACCCGTGCACGGTGTTGCCCTCCATCTGGTCGTAGGCCACCTCTGCGACCCTTTCCGGCCGCAGCGGGATCCACCGCTTGTCGGCCGCCGAGTTCCATCGGCTCGGTTCACCGTCATACACCAGATCGTCGGCCTTGCGCAGCGGCTCGAGGTCAGCCAGTAGCTTGAGCCGATCCCGACTCGTGAAAGACGCTGCGCCTCCGACCATTTGAAGCTCGCCGTCGTCGCGGTAGAGGCCAAGCAGGATCGACCCCACACCCTCGCCGCTCTTGTGAATGCGGTAGCCGATCGCGACACAATCGGCGTCACGGGCGTGCTTGACCTTGACCATCTCCCGCTTGCCCGGCACATAGGGCCCGTCGAGCCGCTTGGCGATCACCCCGTCCAGTCCCGCGCCCTCAAACGTGTTCAGCCACTGCGCACCCAGCTTAGGATCCTCGGTCGTGCGGGTGACGTGACACCACTGCTTCTCGTGCACCGAATCCGACAATGCCCGACGCCGAACCCGGAACGACTCGCCCATCAGTGACATGTCGCCAGCGACCAGCGCATCGAACCCGATGAAATGGGCGGGGGTCTGCTCCGCGAGCATCCGCACCCGAGAATCCGCAGGGTGGATGCGCTGGCTCAGCGATTCCCAGTCCAGCCGGATGCGGCCGGCGATCTCGCGGGGGACGACCACCTCGCCGTCAAGCACACACCTCGGCGCCGTTTCGTCATGGAGCGCGAGAAGCAACTCGGGGAAATACCGGCCGAGCTCCTTGCCATTGCGCGACTGCAGCACCACCTCGTCGCCGTCGCGGAACATGACCGCGCGAAAGCCGTCCCACTTCGGTTCGTACGACCACACCCCGGCCTCGTCGGGCACCTTCGCCTGGGCCTTGGCCAGCATCGGCTCCACAGGCGGCTGTACGGGTAAGTCCACGTGATCCATCCTGGTCCATCGGTTCGTTGGGGTAGACCGTGAGACCGACGAAACTCATCGGGCGGCGACGCAAAACAGCGCAAAACCAGAGAATGAGCCGATGGACCTACCAGTCATGCCGCCGGTCTCGCCGATGCTGGCCAAATCGGTTCCGTCGATCCCACCCGGGGCATGCTATGAGCCGAAATGGGATGGATTCAGGTCCATATGCTTCCGCGATTCCGATCGCGTCGAGCTGGGTAGCCGTAACGAGCGGCCGATGACCCGCTACTTCCCCGAACTGGTCGAGGCGGCCAAAACTGAGCTGCCGGAGCGGTGCGTGATCGACGGCGAGATCGTGATCGCCACCGACCACGGCCTGGACTTCGAGGCATTACAACTACGCATCCACCCTGCGGAAAGCCGGGTGAAGATGCTGGCCGGGCAGACCCCAGCGCAGTTCATCGCATTCGACCTGCTCGCCCTCGGCGACAACGACTACACAACGCGACCGTTCAGCGACCGCCGCGCGGCGCTCGTCGGCGCGTTGGCCGCCTCGGGCCCCTCATTCCACGTGACGCCGGTGACCACCGACCTGGCGACCGCGCAGCGATGGTTCGACGAGTTCGAAGGAGCCGGCCTCGACGGGATCGTCGCCAAACCACCGACGATCACCTATCAGCCCGACAAGCGCGTGATGTTCAAGATCAAGCACGGGCGAACCGCCGACTGCGTGGTCGCCGGCTACCGAGTACACAAATCCGACGGGAAGGCGATCGGTTCGCTACTGCTCGGGCTGTACAAAGACGACGGCCGACTGGCATCGGTCGGCGTGATCGGTGCCTTCCCGATGGCGCAGCGGCGGCGACTGTTCACCGAGTTTCAGCCGCTGGTCACGGGCTTCGACGGCCACCCCTGGGACTGGGCTGCCCACGAACCCGAACGCACGCCACGAAAAAGCGAAACCTCCCGCTGGAACGCCGGCAAGGACCTCTCGTTCGTACCGCTGCGACCCGAACGAGTCGTTGAGGTCCGCTACGACCACATGGAAGGTGACCGGTTCCGCCACACCGCCCAGTTCAACCGATGGCGCCCCGATCGCGACCCACGCTCATGCACCTACGCGCAACTTGAGCAGCCGGTCACCTTCAGCCTGACCGACATCGTCCCCGGAATAGGCCGAGCCGGTGCTTGACGGCCTACTGCACAGTCCCTTCTAAAGCCTGCTCGGCCAGCTTACTGATGAAATGCAACTTCACAACCAGCGAAGGAATACATGCAAAGGATTACCTGTTCGAACAGGTACCTACACGTAGAGCCGCCGAGGGAGCCGACCATGACCACCGCATTCGACCCGATCGACCCGCCCGTCTTGCCGCCGGCGGCCCGTTCAACACCGATTACCCCAGCCTCGCCGCATGAACGCCGCATGACCGCATGAACGCCGCATGAACCGCTCGCCCGCTACCCCCGCCGGCCGGTTCGCCCCCAGCCCGTCCGCCGACCTGCACATCGGCAATCTGCGCACTGCGGTGCTGGCCTGGCTGTTCGCCAGGTCGACGGGCCGCCGCTTCCTGATCCGCGTCGACGATCTCGATGACCGAACCCGCGCCGACATCGCCACCCGTCAGCTCGCCGACCTCGCCGCGATCGGCCTGCGAGCCGACGAGCCGCCGCAGTGGCAGACACAGCACCGCAACCGCTACGCCGACGCTATCCACCACCTATCCAACAGCGCGCTGCTCTACGAATGCTATTGCAGCAGAAGGGATATCCAGCAGGCACCGCGAGCTCCCCACGCGCCGCAGGGCGCCTATCCCGGCACCTGCCGCGACATAGCCGACGCCGAGCGAAAGGCCCGCCGACACGCGATGAAAAGGCCACCCGCGCTGCGGCTGCGCGCCAACACCACGAGCTACACCGTAAGAGACCTGCTGCACGGCGACTACACCGGCGTGGTCGATGACTTCGTGGTCCGCCGTGGTGACGGAGTCCCGGCCTACAACCTCGCGGTGGTGGTCGACGACGCTGTGCAGGGCATCGACCAGGTGGTTCGCGGCGACGATCTGCTGGCGTCCTCACCACGGCAGGCCTACCTCGCCGACGTCCTCGGTTACCCCCAGCCCGCCTACGCCCACGTCCCGCTGGTGCTCAACGCCCACGGTCGGCGACTGGCCAAACGCGACGGCGCGGTGACACTCGCCGAGATCGGCGTGCCGCGCGCAATCGGCGAGATCTCGCAGTCGCTGGACTGGCCCTCAGATTCCCTCGACGAGCTGCTCGCCCGGTTCGACCCAGCGCGGTTGCCCCGCGATCCGTGGATCTATCCAGCAGCCGAGTAATACCGACCCAGAACGTCCGCACGCAGATCGTCAAACCGACCGTCGCGAATCGACTCGCGGATCTCGTCGACGAGCCGGATCACGAACCGCAGGTTGTGAATCGTGCTCAATGTCGACCCGAGGATCTCTTTGCTCTTGAACAGGTGATGCAGGTAGGCCCGCGTGTAGTGCGCACAGGTGTAGCAGTCACATCCCGGATCGATCGGCCCGAAGTCGGCGCGGTACTGAGCGTTGGTGACGTTGAACCGCCCCGTCGCCGAGTACACCGCTGAGTTGCGGGCAACGCGCGACGGGGATACGCAGTCAAATGTGTCGGCGCCGGCCGCGACGGCCGCGAACAGGTCGTCGGGCTCGCTGATGCCGAGCAGGTGCCGCGGCTTGTCGTCGGGCAACTCCGCGATGACCCAGCCGATGATCGTGGCGAGGTTCTGCTTCTCTAACGCGCCCCCGATGCCGTAGCCGTCGAAGCCCCGGCCGTCGGCTCCGGTGATTTCGGTCAGGCCGCGCGCCGCGGCCCGCCGCAGGTCCTCGTACTGAGCGCCCTGCACGATGCCGAACAGCGCCTGCGTCGGCTTGTCGGGCCGGCTCTGCGAGAGACGTTGATGCTCGGCGAGGCAGCGCACCGCCCAGTTGTGGGTGCGCTGCACCGATCGCTCCTGATATTCGCGGGTGTTGACCAGCGTGGTGAGCTCGTCGAACGCGAAGATGATGTCCGCGCCGAGGTGGTGCTGGATGCGCATCGACAGCTCGGGGGTGAAGCGATGCGACGAGCCGTCGAGATGCGACCGGAACGTCACCCCGTCGTCGTCGACGAGGGCCAGCCGTTCCTTGCCCTCGGCGATCACGTCGTCTGCCTGTACTCGGTCCATGTCCATCGCGAGCACCTTGCGAAAGCCCGCGCCTAACGACAGCACCTGAAAGCCGCCGCTGTCGGTGAAGGTCGGCCCGGGCCAGTTCATGAACGCGCCGACACCGCCCGCCTGCTCGACGATCTCGGGACCCGGCTGCAGGTAGAGATGGTAGGCATTGGCCAGAACGGCTTGCGCGCCATGGTCTTTCACGGTCTCAGGCAGCACTGCCTTGACGGTCGCCTGGGTGCCGACGGCGATGAACGCCGGGGTATGAATGTCGCCATGTGGGGTTCGGATCACGCCGCAACGTCCCCTGCGGCCGGGCAGGTGACCGTTGACGGTGAAGAACTCGCTTCCCTGCTCGGCCACGGATGTATTCAACCAATCCGAAATTTTTCTCGCGGTGGGACACGACTGCCCGTTAGATTTGCCCAAGCTCCCTACTGCGCGGGGTGATACGCGAAACGGAATCGAGGTGGGCGATGCAGAAGAGGTCCCAGAAGAGACTCACAGTGGTAGCCGTGGCCGCTATCGCCGCCGTCGGCGGCTGCTCGTCCACGCCTTCCAATTCCCACCAGCCCTCGGGTTCGCTGCCACCGACGACCGCGAAGGTGTCGGTCAACGGGCAACCCGCTTCGACCACGCACAAAATCGACTGCAGCCAGGACGGCTGGATGCACACCCTCAAGACCGGCGACGATAAGTCCGGAGTCACGGTCGTCGTCGACACCGGTGACACCGTCCGCGCCGAATCGGTGGTGATCACAAATGTCGGCGACTTCACCGGCAGCGTCTATGAGAACAAGATCGGCAGGGCCGACGCCACGATGATCGGCACGACGTTCCAAGTCAACGGAACGGCCGAAGGTGCCACCAACGCCCAGCCTAATCAGCCGACCACGGCCAACTTCGAGATCAAAGTGAACTGCTGACGCAAGATTTTTCGCTCAATCCCAAGACCGGCCGAGGCGGCAAACACCATACTGCTTGACGATGGTCCGCCGACCTGACGGATCACAACGACAAGAGGAGGACAGTTGTGAAGCGTGGGTTCGTGGTCGCCCTGGCCGTCGCGGCGATTGTGGTTGCGGGCATGACGGGCTGTTCGAGCAAGAAGTCATGCAGCGGCGGTGCTTGTGGCTCAACCGCCCAAGGTTCGGCCAAAGTCACGGTTGACGGTAAGGACCAAAGCGTCACAGGCACGATCACTTGCGTGACCCAGGGAAGCACCGTCAGCATCGCCGTTGGCGACGCGACAGCGAAAAACGCTGTGTCGGCGCAGGTCACGACCGATAGTCCGCCGAAGGTCAACATGGTTACTCTTGGCAATATCGGCGGCCTGAATCTCGCGGTGGGACCCGGCGCGGGCGATGCCACGGCAACCAAGGACGGGAGCAGCTACAAGATCACCGGGCACGCGGTTGGCGCCGACATGTCCAACCCGATGGCGGGGCCACAGACCAAGCCATTCGAAATGGATGTGACCTGCCCGTAGCGCAAGCAACCGACTGATCAGGCGGCGGCGCTCCTTCCCAGGGGCGCCGCCGTTCACGTCGCCGATCCTCGCCAGGAGCGCCGCTGCCGCCGATCACTCCTCCCGCACATCCGACAACGTGGCCATCAGCCGGTCCAGGATCACGCGGTGACCCGAAAGCAGTTTGTCCCGCGCCCGCGCCACCGAAAACCATTGCACCCGGTCGATTTCGGGAAACTCTCCCATCCGCCCCGACCCCCGGGGCCACTCGATCTCGAAGGTGTTGCTGCGGACGTCGCTTATGTCAAGGTCGCCGCGCACCGCGAACGCGGTCAGCACCTTGCCGCTGGGCTGGCGCACCGGTTCGAAGTCGATGCGCGGGCCTGCCGGCGGCGCCAGCCCGGTCTCCTCGGTGAACTCCCGCTGCGCGGTCTCCCAGGGGTCTTCTCCGTCGATGTATTCGCCCTTGAGGATCGACCACGCGCCGTCGTCCTTCGAAGCCCAGAAGGGGCCACCGGGATGGCCGATGAGCACCTCGACGACCCCGTCGCGGATCCGGTACGGCAACAGGCCGGCGCTGCGCTTCGGCATCCGGGGCGTCCCTGAGACCTCAGACCTCAGACGCCGGCGGCGCGTTCGAGGTCCTTCAGCGAATCCTCGAGGTGGCCAAGAAGGTGCTGCAGGTGGGGCAGGCTGCGCCGGCATCCGACGAGTCCGAAGTCGAGATTGTCGGCGTTGTTGGTCAGCGTGATGTTGAGCGCCTGGCCGTCCAGGGCGATCGACAGCGGGTAACTGCCGTCGAGCCGCGCCCCCTTCCAGTACATCGGTTCCCGCGGTCCCGGCACGTTGGAGATCACGATGTTGAAGGGCGGCGGCGCGGTGGCGACGAACCCGGGCACGAGCGAGAGCGCGATGCCCCCGGTCAAAAACGCCGACAACGCGAACTGCTGGAATTGGGGAAGTTGGCTGAACACCTTCTTGTTGTCGTTCATCGACACGTGGATCGTCTCCAGGCGCTCGCCCGCGTCGTTGAGGTGGGTCGCCAGGTTGCACAGAATGGTGCCCACCATGTTGCCGCCGCGGTCGGCGTGCTCCTCGGTGCGGAGACTGACGGGGACCATGGCCACCAGTGGTGTGTCGGGCAACGCGCCCTGTTCCAGCAGGTAGCCACGAAGCGCACCGGCGCACATCGCGAGCACCACGTCGTTGACCGTCACCCCGCCGGCAGCGGCCTTCACGCGCTTGAAGCGCTGCAGTGACCACGACTGCGCGGCAACGCGACGCGCACCGCCGATCCGGACGTTGAACATGGTCTTCGGTGCCCGGAACGGCAGCGTCAGTTGTTGTTCGAGCAACGCCGCCCGTGCCAGCGACAGCGTCGAGGGCGCAAGGGCGGCAACAGATCTCGCCGTCCGCGCCAACAACTGAAGCGGCGACGGACCGCGCGAGGCGCGGTCGTGACGGCGCGGCGGCAGCATCCACGACACGCGCAATTCGTCGTCGTTCGGGTCAGGGGACATGGTCCGCTGCATCAGCCGCTGCGCGGTGACACCGTCCATCAGCGAGTGGTGGACCTTGACATACAGCGCGTATCGCCCGTCGGTCAGGCCTTCGACCAGGTGAGCCTCCCACAGCGGCCGGTGCCGGTCGAGAAGCGTGCCGTGCAGCCGTGAGGTGAGCTCGAGCAGGTCGCGGACCTTGCCGGGGGTCGGCAGCGCCGAGCGGCGCATGTGGTAATCGAGCTCGACGTCTTTGTCCTCGACCCAGGCGACGTTGGTGATGCCGCCCAGGAACGCGGGATGCTTGCGGAATGTCGGTTGCACGTCGGTGCACGCCAACATCTCCTCATAGGTGTCCCGCACGAATTCCGGGCCGGCGCCGTCGGGCGGCACGAACAACTGCAGACCCCCGACATGCATGGGATGCTCGCGGGATTCGCCCAGCAGGAAGATGCTGTCAAGCGGTGCAATCAGCTCCATCACACACTCCCCTTGCCGCAAGTCGGTCTGATGCGTCAAGCCTAGGAGCGTCCCGATTGACTCATCCTGGTTTCGCGGCCGACGGCTACGTCGCCCTGGTCAGCCAGCCTTCGACGGTCGCCTTCTCGCGGGTGTGCGTCCGCAGATGTACGTCTTCGTAGAGGGTGCCGCCGTTCAGCTTATCGGCCGTGAACAGCACTTCCACTTCGCGGCCGCCCCGCCGATAGAAGTCGATGCGGTCGAGCTGGCGCCGCTGCCATCCCGACTGTTCGGCAAGCTCTGATATCGCCTGCCGGTCGTTCGTCGCGTTCATGGTGCCTCCTGACGGTGCACTGGGCAGGCTATCGTCAACCCCTCGCGCCGAACAAAAAACCCAACAGATAGGTGATGCCGGCCGCGCCGTAGCCGATGAGCAGCTGGCGCAGCCCCCGGCGCAGCGGTGGGCCGCCCGACAGAAGTCCCACGATGACCCCGGTGCACAGCAACGCGACCCCGACCAGCACGGCGGCGGTCAGGACCGCCGCGAGGCCTTGCAGGCCGACGAGGTAGGGCAGGACGGGTACCGACGCGCCGGACGCGAACGGGCAGAAGCTCGACACTGCTGCGCCGAACGCCGTCCCGATGGCGATGTGCTCGTCGGCCGCCGTAACCGCCGCGACCTCGCGCCCGTGGTGCCCGTGGTTGCGCAGCATCTCGGCGGCGTGCGCGTTCGCTTCTTCGACGCCCATCCCCGGGCGCGATAGACCAGTGCCAACTCGTTGGCATCGACATCGAGCTCCGGCAATGCGGTGGTTGCTTTGGGACTGGGGGTTGAGGCCTCGAGTAATTCCCGTTGGGAGCGGACGGAAACGAACTCCCCGGCACCCATCGACAGGGCGCCGGCCAATAGCCCGGCCAGGCCGGTTACCAGGATGGTGTGGTTGGACACGCCCGTCGCGCCGATGCCCAACACCAGCGCCAGGTTGCTCACAAGTCCGTCGTTCGTGCCGAATACCGCGGCCCGGAACGAGCCGGAGAGGCGGTTGCGACCCTGCGCCAAGTCCCGATAAATAGCGGCCTCCGCACGCTCGTCGGCCAGATGCCGGCGCCACCGGCGAACATCGGCATCGGAGCCCCTCGCTGAGTTCATGCGGCAATCATTCCCGCCGCCTTCCCAGCTGATCAGTGCAGCCGCACCACGATCTGTTCGTTGTTGCCCGTGTACGCCAGGTACTCGAAGGTGCGGCCGGTCCGGGCGATGAACTCGCTCCAGGCCCGAAACTCGTGTCGCTGCCAGCCCGGGTAGTTGAAGAATTCGTCCATCACCACCACCGCGTCGTGGGCTAGTCGCTCGCCCGCCAGGTCCAGCACGGTCCTGGTCGACGAGTAGAGATCGGCGTCGAGGTGCATGAAAGCAATCGGTTCGTCCGTCTCACCCAGAAAGCCCGGCAGAGTGTCTTCGAACAGACCTGTCACCACGCTGGCGCCGGGGATGTCACTCGGCGGCGCCTGTGCGAATTCGCCGGCCGGGTATCCGGTGCGCCACGCTTCGGGCAGGCCGCTAAAGCAGTCGAACCCGACGACCCAGCGATCGCTGGCCACCGCCTCGGCGATGATCTCCAGTGTGGTTCCTCCTGCCACACCGAACTCCAAAGCAAGACCGGGACCTTTGATCTCGCCGAGCGCGAAGCGCAGTGTGTCGTGCGGATGCCAGAACACCAGCGCCTTGGGCATGTGCTCGAGCACGAATTCCGCGCTTTCCCGCGCCGCCTGGGCGTCCAGCCAATAGGACATGTCGCGGCGGGTGCGGCCTTCTAGCTCATCGAGCCGGCGGGCCACAGCGTCGAGGCGCTCGGCGACCTCGCCCAGCCGGTGGTTCATCCGCTCGAGCGCGGCACGGTCCTGGGCGTGCAGCTCCCGCGAACGCTGATGCGAGCGGGCATTTTCTGCCTCGACCACCTCGGCCACAGCTCGTTGCAGCTTGTGCCGAGCCGCCACTTTCAGGCGCTCGACGATGCCCATACCTCGACGATACGAGGTCAAGCTGGCGTTCAGCCGCAACGACAGGCCACCCATCCGCTAGCCGATCGGCTACGCTCGAGCCGTGCCGACCGGGAAGCTCGACGGCAGACGCCGTTTGGGCAGCATCGCCCGCAGTGCCGCCCAAACGCGGATCCTCACCGCTGCCCTCGACTTGTTCGCGACCCACGGGGTCAGCGGAACGTCGCTACAGATGATCGCCGACGCGGTCGGAGTGACCAAAGCCGCGGTCTATCACCAGTTCAAGACCAAAGAAGAAATCGTCATCGCGGTGACCGACACGGAACTGGGCATGCTCGAGGACGCGCTGGAGGCGGCCGAGGCCGAGCCTGATCCGTTGCGCGCCCGCAGGGTTCTCTTGACGCGGGTGATCGACACGGCCGTCGAGCGTCGGGGTTTGGTGAGGACCCTGCAGAACGATCCGGTGATCGTGCGACTCCTGGGTGAGCACGAGCCCTTCCGCCAGTTCATCAGTCGGCTGTACGGGGTATTGCTCGATGAACACGACGACACCGAGGCGCGGATATCGGCGGCGTTGTTCTCGGGGGCGATCGCTGGCGGGATCGTCAACCCGCTCGTCGACGACATCGACAACGCGACCCTGCGCGCAGCCCTGATCCAACTCACCCAACGCATGCTCAAGCTGCCCGAATAGACGGCATTGATCACGGCTAGCCGATCGGCTATTGTCCGGTACTAGCCGATCGGCTAGCTCACTCGAACCCGAGGAACCGAGGTGCGATGCAGATTCTTGCCGAGTCCGAGGACCTGCCGAAGACGGCCAACATCAAGACCCAGCTGATCAGCCTGTGGACCGCGCCGGTCTTCGGGGTGATCCTGCTGATCGCCTTTCTGGCCTTCCCCGGGTTCTTCCCGCCGATGTCGCCCGATATGACCGCCGAGCAGGTCGCGAAGTTCTACGCCGACAACGCGGCGATGGTTCGGTTCAGCATGATCACCTTCAACCTCTGCGGGATCATGCTGGTCCCGATGTTCATGGTGATCGTGGTTCAGATGAAGCGGATGGCGACGCAGAGCCACGTGTTCGCCTACTGTTTCCTGACCGCGGCGGTGAGTGGTGCCACGCTGTTCGCGCTTGCCGACATCTTCTATCTCGTCGCCGCGTTCCGCCCCGACCGCAACCCGGAATTGGTCCAGCTGCTCAACGACATGGCCTGGATGATCTTCATCGCACCGGTAGGCATGGTCGTCGCACAGCTGCTGTTGCTGGCCCTGGCGATCTATTTCGACATCGGCCCCAATCCCGTCTTCCCGCGCTGGGTCGGCCATTACGCGGTGGCCACCGCGCTGGCGATGGCGCCGGCCGCGGGCGCTGCCGTCTTCCGCACGGGCGCGCTGGCCTGGGACGGGGTGGTGTCGTTCTGGCTCCGCAATGGCGCGTTCGCGGTGTTCGTCGTCGTGATGTTCTTCGTGCTGCGCGCCGCGCTGCACCGCCAGGCCATCGAGGAAGGAGTCACGGCGCGGTGAGCATGATCGTCTCCGCCGAGTCGGCGACCCGGCGTCCGAAGCCCGCGGGCAAGCGAGACATCTGGATTGTGTTCTGGATCGTGCCGGCCTTCTACACCGCATTCGGCATCATCTTCGTTGCGCTGACCAGGGTGATGCCCCCGCCGCGGCCGGATGTCACCACCGATCAGATGGCGCACTTTTTTCACGCCCACTCCACCACCATTCAGGTCGGGTTCGGGGTGCTCGTCCTGATCGTCGGGGGCGCCGGAGTGGCCAATGGCATCGTCGTCTATCACATGAAACGCATGACGGTGGGCTCCGTGTGCGCCTACGCGTACATGGGTTCGATGGCGGTGGGCGCACTTCCGGGATGTCTGCTGGTGGCGTTCTGCTTTCTGACGGCCGTTTACCGCCCCGATCGTGATCGCGAACTGCTCGCCCTCCTCTACGACCTCGGGCTGCTGTCCTACGTCGGATCGCTGGGTTGTTTCTCCACCGCCTACTTCGCGTTCGCGATCGCGATTCTCTACGACCGGAACAAAATCTTCCCCAAATGGCTTGCGTATGTGTCGATCTGGCAGATTGTCACCGAAATCCTCGCGGCGCCGGTGTTCGTGTTCAAGGCGGGGCCGTTCGCATGGAACGGGTCGATCGCGTTCTGGCTGGGCGCGATCATCTTCGGCGTCTGGCTGGTGTGCGTGATCATCTTCCTCAAGAAGGCCAATGAGCTTCAGCCGGCCGACGAGGAACCCCTGCCGTGACCGACACGCGGCAGAAGACATCCGACACCGCCGCCCGGCCCACGGGTCACCTGCCGGGCGACGGTGCGATGTGGGTCATGGTGCTCGGCGACCTGGTCATCTTTGGCGCCTACTTCATCATCTTCATGATTTACCGGGCCATGGCGCCGCGGGAGTTCCTGCATGCTCAGCAACATCTCGACATCACCATCGGGGTTCTCAATACCCTTGCGCTGATTACGAGTTCGTTGTTCGTCGCACTCAGTGCGCAGGCCGCGCGCGCCGGCGACCACGCCCGTGCTCTGCGGCTCACCTATCTCGGCGGGCTGTGCGGAGTGGCGTTCATTCTGATCAAGGCCTACGAATGGTCGGCGAAGATCGCGCAGGGCTACACGATCGCGAGCAACCAGTTCTTCATGTTCTATTACATGCTGACCGGCGCGCACCTGTTTCACGTCGCACTGGGCCTGGTGATCCTGGGTGTCGTTGTCCGCGAACTGCGTAACCCCCGCCGTCGCCGACCGTCGATGGTGGAATCCGGTGCCACCTATTGGCACATGGTCGACCTGCTGTGGGTCGTGATCTTCGCCCTGCTCTACGTGATGAGGTGACTCGGTGACCCCCACCGCCGCACGGACAACCACCTATGCGTGGACCATTCTCTCCGCCATCACGATTATGTCGTGGTGGCTGGCCCCCCCGCATGATCACGGTGCGCCCGCGGCACCCAGTGTGCCGATCACCGTCGCCGTCGTCCTTCTGGCGTTCATCAAGGGACGCATCATCATTCGGTACTACATGGAGGTGCGCACCGCCCCGCGGTGGCTCAGGCTGGCCACCGATGCCTGGCTCACCGTCCTGTGGGCTGCGGTACTGGTCATCTACTGTTCGACCGTTTAACGTTCGGGACATGGAGGGTGTGGCGGAACTGGTTCCGGTGCTGCCTGCCCACCGCTTCGACGAGGCCGCCCTGGCGCGTTATCTGCGCGACCAGCTGCCGGGTTTCGACGGCCAGATTCAGGTCCGCCAGTTTCAAGGCGGACAGAGCAACCCGACTTTTCACGTGCACACGGCCGCCGGCGAGTACGTTCTCCGCAAGAAGCCGCCGGGCAAGCTGCTGCCCAGGGCGCACGAGGTGGACCGCGAACACCGCGTGATGGCGGCCTTGGCCGCCACCGAGGTTCCGGTGCCCCGGATGCGGTTGATGTGTCACGACGAATCGGTCATCGGCACACCGTTTTTCGTCATGGATTACGTTGCGGGCCGCATCTTCGCCGATCCCGGCTTGCGGGCCTGCACGCCCGCCGAGCGTGCGGCGATTTACCAGGACCTCGCGCGCGTGCTGGCCGCGCTGCATCGGGTGGACTGGCGCGCGGTCGGCCTCGACGGGTTCGGCAGGCCAGAGGGTTACCTGCCGCGCCAGGTGGCGCTGTGGACGAGGCAGTGGCAGGCCGCGCGCGTGGAGGACATGCCGGCGATGGACATGCTGGCGCAGTGGCTGCCGCAGCACCTGCCACCCGACGACGAGCCCGCATGCATCGCCCACGGCGACTACCGCATGGGCAACGTCCTCATTCATCCGACCGAGCCCCGGATTGTTGCGGTCCTGGACTGGGAGCTGGCGACTATTGGACATCCGCTGGCCGACCTCGGCTACACCTGCCTGACCTACTATCTGCCGGCCGACTTCAGCGGCACTAGGGGTGTGGCCGGTGAGGACCTGACCGGCACCGGAATACCGGACCTGCACGCCTTCGTCGCGAGTTACTGCCGCCATGTCGGCCGCGAGCTGCCGGAGTCGCTCGACGTGTTCCTCAACGTGTTCATTGTGTTTTCGATGTTCCGGCTCGCCTCCATCGTTGCCGGGGTCTACCGACGAGGGCTTGACGGCAACGCTGCCGACGCCCGCGCCGGCACATCGGAATTCCGGGATCGCTACCGCGGCTTGGCGCAGATGGCCTGGGAACTGCGCCGCAGGTAACGCGCCACCGGTTTGGCAGAAACGATTCCGACCGTCGTAATCCTGCCACGCCTGGTCTACATGCCGCCAACCCCGAATTAAACGGTCCGACGCCTCCGTTGGTCGAAAGAGGAGGCGAAGAAAATGAAGAAGACAGCATTTTCGGCAACACTGGCAGCGGGCGCAATGATGGTGGCACTGTTCGCAAACGCAGGCGCCGCGTGGGCGCACCCCACGGTTCCCGGGCCGCACACCGGACCCGACTACGCCTCGATCACCGGAGTGCGGGTCGGCGCTCCCAGCGAGCAAGAGGTCAGCACCTGGGGCGGCAGCCACAAGCACGAGTGGGTTGAGCAGCAGCTGTACGGCCCGGGCCGGGTCGCGGTGCCACACGTCGACACCACGGTGCACCAAAGCCGGTAACGCAACGACAGCATCGGCTGGTGACGGCGGGAAGGCGCGGGCCACCAGCCTCCTTTGCTCCGGTTACACGGCAAGCTCGGTGAGTGCGGCGCGGGCTCTCCGCGATGAACAGTGGTACATACTCTCGAACGCGGCTCCCGTGGAACGCATCTCGCAGGTCGTTGACCACCTGCACAACGATGTCAGCCGGCAGCGTCGGATAGATCGCCTTGAGCCGGTCGACCATTTCGGCTATGCGGGTCTCCTCGCTGTTCATTGTCAGCATCGATGTCGGTTTGCACCCTATTCAACTTCAAGTCAACCGTTCCTAAACACTTCCTTTCTGTGATCTTGACCGTTCCGCCTGCAATCAGCCGGCGGAAGGCTTACGGTACGCGTGTGACTCATGGGGGACGAGTGGCCGTGTTGGGGCGGGAGGCTGACATCCTGCAGGCCGAGGTCTTTCACGCGCTGTTGGCCCAGCGACGGGCAGAGTTGTGCGACCTGCTCGTTGAGTACGCGATCAAATTGGGCCATGCCGAGCGGAGTCACGACACCGCCGTGGTGCGGCGGAAGCGGCTACGGATCAAGGAGATTGGCGCCGAGGTTCGCGACATCGATCGCATGATGCACGGGTTGAGGGGCCACCTGCTCGGGCGCGTCTAACCCGGTGGCCGCTGCCCCTCAGGCGCCGCGTGGGCGGACGCCACGGTTCCCGCGCCGCACACCGGACCCGACGACGGGTCGCGGTTCCACAGGTTGACACCACGGTGCACCAAAGCCGGTAACGCAACGGACACATTCAGTACGGCGACAGTTGGTTGGTAACGCTGAGCATGATGTAGAGCATCGTGATGAGCAGGTTCAAAGCCGCGAGAATCAGGCCCGCAACGAGCAGCCACTGTATGCAGCGGCGTCGTAAGCGCTGGAATTTCGTGTGACGCCGCTCGCGCTGGATGCTGGTCGCGATGAGCGCGAATTCGACTTGAGTCAATTCACCGTTGGCGAAGGCTGCGCCAGCGGCTATCTGCCGAAGCCGCGCCGGCAGGATTGCGACACCGACCCCGGCGAAGGACCGGCTCATGCGCCGCGCATGCCTGCGGCTGAGCACCTGGTGTGTGCTGCGCACACGACGCTGTCGGCTGGCCCATTCGTCCATCAACGGATTCCATGGGGTTGTCACAAAATCGAATTCTGCTGCACCGGCCGGCCGGTTGTCACCGTTTGCGCACGGGTTCGACCGCATAGGCCCGTTATCCTGGCGCTGTGAGCAGCCAGCAAGTGCCCGGTGGGGTGGTGCACAAGTTGCCCGTAGACCTCCGCAAGGCGCTGATTGCCAACGCGACGGCACTCGCGGCCTGGAAGGACATTACGCCCTTGGCCCGCAACGAATTCATCTGCTGGGTCGAAGATGCCAGGCAGGAGAAGACTCGGGAGCGCCGCATTCGCCGGACCCAGGAGGAGTTGGAGGAAGGTCAGCGCCGGCCGTGCTGCTGGCCTGGTTGCAGCCACCGCGAGCGCACTGGCAGGTAGCGGCCCGATAGCGTCATTCACAGTTGTGCAATGACCGACCACCAGCCCCACGCCGTCAGGATCGACAACGGAACACCGATTCCGATCAGCAGGGCCACGAGGTGCGGCTCGAGGTCGTGGTCCATGGCGATGATGCTCGCCCCAAGCGAGGGTGGCATCGCCATTTCCAGCATCGCCACCTTGGCCACGGGATCACCCGAGCTGTGGAGCACCTGGTACATGAGCACGATGGCCAAGGGGCAGAGGAACAACCGAAAACCGAGGCCGACACCGAGCGCCCCGAGGCGACCGGCAACGCGATCCAGCCGCAGTGCGTAGCCCATCGCCGCCAGAGCAATCGGCGTGAGAGTATGCGCAAGCCTGTCGAAAACTTCCGTCAGCCACGCCGGTCGATCAAGGTGATCGGTGGCGAGCGCGATCAGGATTGCTAGAAAGGGCGGGAAGGTCGCGATCCGTTTCGCGACTACCCGCCAATGGAATCGGCCCGAGCTCGTGAAGCTGGCGATCGCGATGCCCAGTGTGGACAGCGCAAGATAAGAGCCGAAAAGGTCGATGACGAGGCCCAGACCAAGCCACTGCTCGCCGGCGAAGGCGGCGATCATCGGCAATCCGACGAACGCCGTGTTACCCCACCCTCCAACGAGCACCAGCGCGCCGGCGCGTTGCCGCGACCACCCGAGCGCGCGGCAGAGGGGAACGATCACGACGATCGCCAGAGCGACACAGATCCACGGCGTGGCCGCAGCGAGCCACCAGTCTGCATGGAAGGTCAAGCCGTGGACGCTGTTGATTGCCGCTGCCGGGAGCGCGACGTTGATCACCCATCCGCTCAACACGTTGGCCGCGGTTTCCGGCAGACGTCCCGAAAGGCGCAGCACGACACCGATGGCAAGAGCGGTGAGGATCAGCGCGATGTGCTGCACCTAGCGGCCCTTCCGGCGACCGTTGCGAATCAAGGCAGGCTACCAGCGGGCATTGGAGCCACGCGGTCAGCCGTTGTGCCCCGCGCGGAGAGTGGCGAGGCCCTCAATCGCGCTCGGTGAGCTCGGCAAGCTTATCGATGGAAGCTCGCAGCTTCTCAGCGGTGGTAGCGCGGGCGCGCGGCAAGCGCTTCTCGTCGGTCAACTTTGACCAGTCGTAGGTATGGGTGACGCGAGTATGTGTCTCATCCAGCGACTCGAGCTCCCAGCGCCACAGGTGACCTGGCGGATCTTGGCCCGGCTCGGATGGCAGCCACGCGATGCGACGACCCTCTTCGAACTCCACCACATGGTTCTCCCGAACATTCCCCTTGGTGGTCGCGACGGCGAACACGTCGCCCACAGCGCGCACGCGTTGTCCTCGGGCAGCCTCTACCAGGTTGTCGTTGGCATCCCATCGAGGTTGTTGCGACGGATCGGCGATCAGCTCGAAAATCTGTTCCGCCACAGCCGCGATCTCGCGGCTCGCGCTCACCACCCGAGGAGTTTCGGTGTTGTCGGCCATGGCCTGATCGAAGCACTGGCCCCCGAACGAAGGAACCCGTTTGCCGTCGCAGAGTTATGCGTGGAACGCCGACGAGACTGATAACGGAGGCGTCCAGCTTTCAAGCGGCCCGATTCGCCAAGTACTCTGCGGAAACTCGGGTGTAGCCGATGCGGGCACCTCTTTCAGAGCCGCCTGCAGTGTGGTCCTGACGGTAACTCATAACTGGTACAGCACCGCTTGTGACACAGGTATTTCTGAGACCGACTTCCGAGACACTCCCACCTGCGAAATCGCCCCGCAGACAAGCCGATCGGCACATGTCGCATATGTGGTGGTGGTCTGTTTTGAGACCGCGTTCAGGGCATCGCGTACCTTAAACGGCCGTCGGTCACTGGGTGTCGAGTGGGATCACGACGTCCACCGACGTCCCGCTTCCGGCTGGGCTCATGATCCGCATTCGCCCGCCGAGCGCCTCCACCCGGTCGGTCAGGCCGATCAGACCGGACCCTTTGGCGGCGTCGGCTCCCCCGATGCCGTCGTCTCGAATCGACAGATGCAGCTGGGCATCGTGGGCTTCGACGCCTACCTTCACCACGGAGGCTCGGGCGTGTCTGGCCGCGTTGGTCAGTGCTTCGGACACGACGTAATAGGCGCCGACTTCGACTGAGTCGGGCAACCGTCGGTCAACACCAAGCTCGAGGTCGAGGTCGACCGGCACGGTGGAGCGGCGGGCCAGTGTCTTGAGCGCGGGGCCGAGTCCCCCCTTGGACAGGATCGCGGGATGAATTCCACGGGAGATCTCTTGCAGATCTGCTGAGGCACCGGTTAATCCGGACACGATGTCATCAAGCTGCTCCTTGAGCGGCGCCAGGTCGGGCGGCACCGACGCCTCCGCCAGCCGCAACTGCACCCCCAACGCGACCAGCCGTTGTTGGGCGCCGTCGTGCAGGTCGCGTTCGATGCGGCGGCGGGCATCGTCGGCAGCCGCGACGATGCGTGCGCGTGAGGCGATCAGCTCGGCGCGCGTAGCGGCGTTGGCGATCGCGGTGGCGACCAGGTCGGCGAAATCGCCGATGCGCGCCTCGGTGTCCGGTGGCAACGGCTCGGATGCCGACGAGCCGACGATGGCCGCGCCCCACACGCGCCCGTCGACGATGATCGGGACTCCCACCGCCGAACGGATGCCGAGCTCACGGATGCGTGCGGCGTGCAGACCCAAAGCATCGTCGTGGCTGTCTACCCGGACGGTGTGGCCGGTGCGTAACACCCTTGCGGCGACGTTGTCGCCCTCCAGTGGCAGGAGCAGGCCCTCAGGCAGCTTCTGTATTCGGTCCCCGTGATAGATCGCCATAGGGATGAATGCCTCAGCGTCGTAGCGGGATACCGTCGCGTGCATCACACGCACGCATCGGGCCATTTCGTCGGCCACCCCTTCGAACACCTCCGACGGGCTGACCCCGCGCGCGACCGATGTCGCGATCCGTCGCAGGGCGGCCTGCTGCTCAGCGAGCACCCGCAACTCGTCGCGGCTCGCCTGCAGTTCGGTGCGAGCGGCGGCATTGGCGATCGCGGTCGCGACCAGATCCGCAAACTCCGCGACGCGCGCCTCGGTGTCGGGCGGCAAGGGCTCCGGCCGCGACGAGCCGACGACGGCCGCACCCCACAGGCGGCCCACAACGACGATCGGCGCGCCGACACCGCCGCGAAGGCCCAACTCACGTATTTCGGCCGCAGCGGACCCGGCAGCATCGTCGTGGGTGTCCATCCGCGCAGTGCCGCAAGCGTGTAACACCATCGCCGCGATGTTGTCGCCCTCCAGCGTAAAACGCTTGCCGACCGGCATTTTCTTCGCGCCGGGCTCGTCGCAGGCCGCGAGCAGGGTGGCTGCGCCGTCGGGCTCGTAGCGCCATACAGACGCATTTTGCACACCCAGGACCCCGGCCAACTCCTCGGCCACCGCCGAGAACACCTCAGACGGGTCGACCCCCCGCGCAACTAGGGTCGCAACTCGTCGCAACGCGGCCTGTTGCTCGGCGTGACGGCGGCGTTGATCCGCCTCAGCGGCACGCCGGGCCAGGTTCGCCACGGTGCTGACCACCAACGCGATCACCAGAAACACAACCAGTGCCACCCAGTCCCTGGGATCGGTCACGCTCAACGACCAGATCGGCTTGACAAGGAAGAAGTCGAAAGCGAGGGTGCTGGCCACCGACGTCGCGGCCGCCAGCCAGAACCCCCACCCAATCGCGATCACCACGACGCCGAGCAGGTAGACCACACCCAAGGCTTCCTGGGGGGCGACCCGACTGAGCAGATAACCCAGAAGGGTCTCCGCCACAAGCAGGGACGCGGCGACCATGAGGCCGGGCACCAGCGGCGGGGCCGTCGGGCGCACCAAGAGCGACGGCGTGTGTCCCCGGATCGGTGCCGGGCGTAGTTCCGCAACAGAAGTGCTGCTTGCGGAGATCGCACCCGGCATGGACGATGACCAGCCGGGCAGCAGTGACCGTTTCTGCGTCATCACGCGAGCTCACATCGATGCTGGCGGACTTGGACCAGGCCGCTGTCCGAATCATAACCTGCGAAGCAGGCGCAACCGCCCGACCGCCCCGAGCCACCCGACCAGGCGATTTCGACGACAACCGGTGTGATTCGCGCCCGCCTCTTGGAAGTTTCGACAGCGTGGGATGCCGCCAGATGGCTTAGTCCCGGGACGTGGCCGGCCGGCTGCGAGCCGAAGTAAAGAACTGATTTCTCGCGAACCGCGTTGTTAACAGTCCAGTGGGGCGTACCCCACGGGCTCAGATCAGGACCCTCGCCGTCAGGATCGCGGGCGGGGGCTCCGCAGGGGTGGCGGGGCGGGGTGTGCCATCCCCGGCCAGGCGTGAGCGCAGGTGGACGATTTACAGGCAAATCGCGTGCCGCCGACATCGCGTTCGAAAAACGCGATGGGGCTATGAGGGAGAGTCTGGGGCTACCGCACCCTGGTAAATGGATACATTAAGTTCTAGCCGGTGGGCCGCCGAAGGTGCTTTGGAAGTGGAAGCTTGACGCAAAGGATATGCGGTGAGCAGCACCGGTTTATGTGGATAACCTAAACGACTGGGAGCAAGGCTGCGTGGACGTTATTCGTGAGCATCCGCCACAGGGCAATCCCAAGTCGGCTCTGTCGGTGAGGAGAATTGCAGTAGCGGGACTGGGTATCGTCGCGCTGACCATCGGACCACACGCGAGCGCCGATCCCACCGCAGGGCACGACGCGAAGGTAAACACCCAGACACCACGGATGCTCTGCGAGATCGGCTCCGATGACGCAACACCGGGGATCGGCCCCAATGTCGTCTGTCAGGGGAGTTTCGTCCAAGCCCCGGCGGGCGACGATCAGGCCTTCGTCACCGCGTCAGGCCAGTTCAGCTACCGCAGTGCGAACATCGGCATCGGGTATCCCCATGCCCCTTTTGACACCCTCGTCCCCGGCCAGACCTACCACATCCAGGGCTGGACGCTCGTGGCGGGCGACGACGGCATTCGCTTCACCAACGACGGCACTGGGCACGGCATGTTCATCGGCAGCGATACCACCGTCAATCCGTTCTGATTCGTAGAAATGAAAATGAACAAGATTGCACTGGCAGGATTGGCAACCGCTGCCCTGGTTTTCGCGCCACAGGCTGCCGCCGACGTACCGGGGCTGGCCCCGTTCGTCGGTTCCTGGCACGCCCACGAGGAGGGTCTGGACATCCAGCCCAATGGCAACGGTCGCGAGACGTATGCAGACAAATCGACCTGTCCCGATGCACCGGCGGCTGGCTGCGGCAAGACAGGCACCGTGGACTTCACGCTGACGTCGGTATCCGGCGACACCGCTACCGGTGCCATCACCGCTGCCTCAGATCCCAAGCGGCCCATAGGCGGGCCGGTGACAATCAAGCTCGTCGGCGGCGGTCAGGGGCTCGAGTTGACCCTCGCGGGCGGGGATCAGGGCTTCCCGTTCTGCAACAACGACGACAACGACGCCGCCAGTCACTACTACTGCGGTGCCTGAGATGGATCCTCTGCGTGCCAAAATGCCCCTCTGTGTCCATACCTAATCTTGTAGTCAGTTTTTGCTTGGACTGGGATTCCTGCTGACTCCCGCGTGAATGACTGGGTAGCGCCACCAAATGCCACACACCCTCTGTTTTTTGCGGCGCTGGTTTGTGGGACCGAGATGCGACTATCTTTTGAGAACCTCATATGTGGTCTATTTCGAGACGGTGTTCAGTTGTGCTCGGGCCTGGTCGATCTGGTCGTATGCGTACGTCGCGATGGCGGCGGTGGTCATCGTCTCACCCTTGCGGGCGAGCGATTCGTAGGTCTGGTCGCCGAGCACATCCCGCAGGTGGGCGATCGCTGTGGTGATTTCGGGGACCGCCGACGCAGAGAAAGGACTGAGCGCGAACCCGGCGACGGTGGCCGCCGGTCCGTCGCGTCCGAGCCGGTCGAAAAGGGCAGCGAGGATCGCCGGCGGGGCACGGATAAGGGCGGTGTTCCTAGGTCAGTTCCGCGGGCGGACGCGGGCCCGGATCGGGGCGGCGGCAACCAAAGTGAACGCCAAGGCGAGGGGAAAGTCATCGTCGAGCGATTGAATTTCGGTGCGCCGGATGATGGTCGCCAGACCGAGAGTCGCTTCGAGCATGGCGAAGTGATCGCCGATGCAGGACCGCGGCCCGCCACCAAACGGCAGGAATTGCCAGCGATCCCGGTCCTTGGAGTTTGCCGGGCTGAATCGGTCGGGGTCGAACACCAGCGGATGGTCCCACAAGGCGGGATCGCGATGCATGGCATAGATCCCCACCAGCACCAAGGTGCCCGCGTCGACCCGGTAGCCGTCGACGTCGAAATCCTTCATCACCATCCTGGACGTCCCGGCCGCGGGCGGGCACAGACGCAGTGCCTCGTGCAGCACCTGAACGGTGTAACCCAGCCCGGGGACGTCGTCGGAGGTCAATGGCCGATCGCCCACTGCGGCGACCTCGGCAGCGACCCGGTCCTGCAGATCCAGATGATGACCCAAGGCCCACAGAGCGTAGGTCAGGGTCGTCGCCGTCGTGTCATATCCGGCTCCCAAAAAGACGACCAGTTCGTGGCGAATATCCTCGTCGGACAGCGGCTGTCCCGTCTCCGGGTCAGCGACGTCGATCAGTGCGCGAACCAGTGGTGCGTCGCGAGTCGGGTCGGCCCGGCAGGCTCGAAGGATGTCGTCGGCGAGTCCATGAAAGGTGGCGCTGGCGGCGCGTGCGCGCCGCCGGGCGGGGGTCGGCAACCACCAAGGGGCGCGGACCGGCCGGACGGCGCGATCGGCGAGGTACATCGCAGCGGTGCGAAGCGGCTCGCCCAGCGGATCGGCCCTCGCGTCGAGGTCCAGGCCCAGCACCGATCGAGCCAACACCCGCAGCGTCAGTCGGCGGCACTCCTGATCGAAGTCAAGTTCCGCGGCGTCGCCCCACGCACGCGAAAGCTTGTCGGCGCCCTCGGCCATATGCCCGGCGAACTGCGTCACGTGCTGCTTGGTGAACACCGGTTGCAGTGCCCGTCGCCGGGGCAGCCACGCTTCGTGTTTGAAGTTGAATAACGAGCCGCCGACGAGCCGCCGGTGTTCGTTGAAGACAGGCTGCGCCCTATCGACAAATGGGTAGTTACGGCTCAGAACGTCTCGAGCACCTTTGGGTGACGTGGTGACCACGACGGGCGGCAGCATCCACGTGGGGGCCAGCCTGCATCGCGTCACTGTGCCACCCGCATCACGGAGCGCTTCACAACCGGTGTGAAAAGACCTGGCAGCCTTCATCTGTTGCAGATAGGGCAGCGGATTCCGCGGTGCCAGCGGCAGTGCCGCGACGTCGACCGTCTCGACCATGGTGAAACCTCTCCCTACCGGAGAAGTATTTCACCGTTCGACCACGCAGACGTGCGTAGTCGACTACTCCATTGACCGCAATTGTTCGGTCGGCTTTGACCTCCAGCAATGTCGTTGGGCTTACGAACAGCGGCGTCTCGCACGGACGGGGCCGGGCACGCTTGACTAGTGCGCGCATGGGAAAGGCTGGGAAGGCGCGGTCCCGCGTGCAGCTTGCTCTTAGAGCCGAAGGCTAGGCCCATCAGCATGACCCATACGAGCCAGTGGCACCGGACAAGACCGGTGACGATTGCGCGGCACGGATTACAAAGGCGTCTGTGTTCTCGTCGTAACCGACCGTTTCGTCCACGAACAGTTGCCCAACCGCGTGGCCGTCCTCAGCAACCGCAATAAAGGTGGCTTCCCCGGAACCGTCCACCGCCGACTATTGCGGCGGTCCGCAGCTTGGCTGTGTTTGAGGTTCACAGGAAAGTGGTAGAGGGAATACATGATCACTCCACTGAAATTCATCGCGCCGCTGTTCATGGCGGCTTTGGCCGCGACGGCGATCGCCGCGGCACCGGTGGCTGCCGCAGAGTCCATCGCGGCGGCGGCGGGAGGTTCGATCACTCAATTTGCCCCCCAGGATGATCCGGGCGGTCCGGGCGGCAACGGCTGCACTCCCGGTGGAGATTGCGGTTCCGGCGGCCCCTGGGGCGGCCAAGGCTGCACTTCCGCAGGGGCGTGCGGTCGCGGCGGCCCCTGGGGCGGCGAGGGCTGTGTGCCCGGGGTCGGCTGCTTCAACTGGGGGCAGTGACTACTCGGAACGTGAAAGCCCCGACACGCCAAGCGTGGGGACGCCGGCCACGGCGTCGCCACCTTCGCGATGATTGCCCCGAGAAGCGCCTCTCACCAGCGTGTTTACCGGGGACTAATGGCGGTGGCGGAGGGATTTGAACCCTCGGACGGGGGTTACCCGTCACACGCTTTCGAGGCGTGCTCCTTAGGCCGCTCGGACACGCCACCGCCGGTCAGCTTACCGGCGCCTCCGACACCCGAACGACCCGCACCTGCGGCCGCGCCGGTACCTCCCCGGCGAGAAACCATCGAAAAGCAAGGTTCCCCCGCGGATAATCCAGCGTCGTCACAGAGTTCGGGTGTGCCGTCATCCCGCGGGAGATGACGATCGTCACCGAGCCGTCGGCGTTCGGCACCGCGGTATGGCCGTTGACCGAGCTGCGCGCGTCGGTGACGTTGTGGGTTGCCATGAACTGGTTCCACACCACCAGGTTCCAGAATCGGCACGTTGGCGGCCGGTGGGTCACGACGAGCGCCTCGTCCTCGTCGAGCACGAAGCTGCCATACGAGTAGCAGGCATCCCGCGCCGACCAGCCGAAGTTGGCGTCGGGCACCTGGTAGGGCTCGCCGAATGAGTTGGCGGCCGCCGCGACCTCGTGCCCGAGCGTGTGCGCCTCGTCGACCCGCACGCCAACCGCGAGCGGCACGATCGCGAACATCGTGCGCAGCCATGCCGCACTGGCCCGCAACGCTGCCGCGGTCGCGACGTCGCTGTGCCGCACCGGGTCGGGCGGATCGAGCGTCGAGATGTGCCAGGTGACGGGTCGCCCGGTCAGCGGGTCGGCCTGGTAGTCGCGGGTCATCAGCACCGCCGCAGCCTCCGTCGGCCCGAAATCGAACGAGAAGTTGCCCGCCGCATCAACGTCCAGATCGGAGTCGCGCACGATCGCGACGATCCGGTCCGACCATGCGCCGGGCGACGGTTCGTTGTAGGCGGTCACCGAGAAGTAGACGCTGTCGCCCCGGTTGCCGCTGATCCGGTAGCGCCGCACGGGATCGACCGGGCACATGTGGTAGTAGGCATCGGTGTTGTCGCCGCCCCATCGCCGGTCGCGGCGGAACGGCGTGTTGACCGCCACGAACACCGGCCGGCTGGGCTCGGCGAACAGGTAGGTATCGAAGGCCACGCCCAATGTGGTCGCGAGCATGCGGTAGCCGTCGGCGATGTGCCGGTCGTCGGTCACCGCGCGATCGCCCTCCAGAAAGCTTCGGTCCAGCCCGCCGAGGGTGTCGAGCAACTCCCGCCACGCGGCGGTGGACTCCGGAGCCGCCCGGCCGGCGACATTTGCAGATGCACTCATGCGCAGATTCCTCTCGTGATCAGGGTGGCGGCGCGCGCCTGCCATGCGTCGTCGAGGGCGGCGCCGCGGGTGAGCAGCGCCAGGAACGTGATGCCGGCGAGGGCCTCGGCCACGTCGGCGGCTGTCACCTCCGGCCGAACCTGTCCGCGTGCCGCCAAGTCGGCAAGGCGCTGGGTCAGGCCGCGCGCAAGGACGTCGCCGAACCGCTCCAGCAAAGCGGCATGCAGACTCAGATCCGCCGCCATCTCGCCGACCAGTCCGGGCAGCGCCGCGCGTGCGGCCGGTGTCGTCAGCACAAGCACCGTGCGACGCAGCATTTCGCGTATGTCGCCGGCCAGCGAGCCGGTGTCGGGGAGCGCGGTCGTATCCCCGACGGGAAACACCGCCTCGTGCACCAAGTGCGCCTTGCTGGGCCAGCGCCGGTAGATCGCCGGCTTGCTCGTGCCGGCCCGCCGAGCGATGGCGTCGACGGAGAGCCCGGCATATCCGGT
>Ga0153922_1000140_pt1 | contig 28906 bp, 32 predicted proteins | sample TSNJ006MetaG_FD_104723 | JGI IMG/M metagenome (GOLD analysis project Ga0153922, IMG submission 104723) | Attine ant fungus gardens microbial communities from New Jersey, USA - TSNJ006 MetaG | ecosystem: Host-associated > Fungi > Mycelium > Unclassified | place: USA: New Jersey, Brendon T. Byrne... | reverse complement strand
TGGACCAGTGGGCGGCGTCCGCTGCCGGTCGGCGCGCGGGTCGAACTCGAAGACGCGAGCATCGCCGCCGCGGTGCAGCAGTCGGGTCGACCGAGCCGGATCGACGACGGGCGTCTCTCCGGGGCGGATGTCGAGTTGGCCAATGCTCGCGGCACGGCGCCGCGATCGACAGTGGGTGCCCCGATCCTCGCGGAGGGATGCGTCTGGGGCGCGATCCTCGCGAGCTTGACCGGATCGAAACCGTTCACTGAGGACGCGGAGTCGCGGCTGACGGGCTTTGCAGAACTGGTCGCGACGGCGATCTCGAACGCCGTCGCCCGCGCGGAGCTCAATGCTTCGCGTGCCCGGATCGTCGCTGCCGCAGACGAAACGCGCCGGCGCATCGGGCGCGATCTACACGACGGCGCGCAGCAACGTCTCGCGTCACTCGTGCTGCAGCTGACCGCGGGGGCAGGCGACACCACAGCTGGGGCCGACGAGTTGCGGCAGGAGCTGGCTCGCGCGGCGAAGGCAGTGACACTCGCGCTCGACGAACTGCGCGAGATCGCGCAGGGGATCCATCCGGCGATCCTGACCCGAGGCGGGCTGGAACCGGCTTTGCGCGCGTTTGCCCGCCGCTCGGCGATCCCGATGGACCTGGAAATGTCGGCCTCTGGACGCTTCGCGGAGCGAATCGAAGTGACCGCTTACTACGTCGTCTCCGAGCTGCTCACGAACGCCGTCAAACACGCCCGCGCGTCGGTCGTCCGCGTCGCCGTCGAGCGAACGAACGGGACGCTGCACCTTTCCGTCCGCGATGACGGCGTTGGCGGCGCGGATCCAGCCCGAGGCTCGGGCCTGATCGGCCTGCGCGACCGCGTCGAGGCGATCGGAGGGTCCATCGGCATCGAGAGCGCCGCCGGAGCCGGAACGGCAGCGCTCGTCTCCCTGCCGCTCACCTAACTGCATCCAGTTGGTAACGCCTCACGGTACCGCTGCGTACCATTGCGGTGCGACCGCCGTTAGGAAGTGCCAACGAAGGATGGTGTGACGTGGAGATCGCAGTCGGGCTCGATCGGGGCCTGGGGTTGTCCTGGGATCAGTACCGCGAGCTTGGCAGGCATGCCGCTCGCCTTGGCTATCAGAGTGTTTGGACCAACGCCAGCATCGACCGCGACGCGATGCACATCTGTGCCCAATGGTCGGTCGCGACCGCGGACGTGGTACCCGGCGGCATCGGAACGGGCGTGTCGGTAATCCCGGTCGGCTACTGGTCCGTTCCGTCGATGGCGTCGTGCGCGGCGACGGTCGGCGAGATCAGCGGCGGCAAATTCGTTCTCGGTGTCGGCGCTGGGGCCCTGCACCTTCCGGCGTTCCGAAAGTCGCTGGGCCTCGATAAGAGTTTGCGGCCCGTTGCCACGATGCGCGAGTGGCTGGTGACGCTGCGCGGCCTGCTGGCCGGCGAGACGGTGGAGCACGAGGGCAAGGCCATCACGCTGTACGGCATCACTCTTGGGTTGAAGCCACCGAAGGTGCCGGTGGCGCTGGCTGCCCTCGGCCCGAACATGCTGTCGCTGGCCGGTGAGGCGTCGGACGGCGCCGCGCTCAACTGGTGCACACCCGAGCAGGTGGCCGCAAGCCGCGAGATCGTGGCGAAGGGCGCGCTGGCGGCCGGCCGCGACCCGAGCGAGGTCGCCATGATCGAGTACATCCGGATCTGCGTGGACGACGACGTCGATGCTGCCCGCCGCGCCTACACCAAGGCGCTGATGGGGTACGCGCTGGCCTGGCCCGGGATGAACAAGGCGCTGGGATACCGCGGCCATTTCGGGCGGATGGGCTTCGACGAGGCGCTGACCGAACTGGAGGAGCGCCGCGACCGTGGCGCCTCCGAGGACGAGTTGATCGACGCCTTCCCGGTGGAACTGGCAAAGCAGGTGGGCTACTTCGGGCCCGCCTCCGGTGCCGCCGCCGCCTTCCGACGCCTCGCCGAGGGGCTGGACACCGCCATCGTGCGAGTGGTAGCCGCCGGGCCGGGGCTCGAATCGGTCACCGCCGTCATGGAAGCCTGCCAGCCGTCCTAGCGGCTCAGTCTGGAAAGGCCGATACTCGACGACGTGGCGTTGTCGCTGGATATCACCGGTGCAGGCGTGTCCGTTCACGACGACGGCGTCGGCGGGGCCGATACCCACAAAGGGTCAGGACTCATCGGGCTCAAAGACCGCGTCGAAGTGCTCGGCGGCGACATGCAGATCACCAGCGCCCCGGGTAACGGGACATCACTGCGCATCACGATCCCCGTCCACTACCGTCACTGAACCAGCTAGCGTCACCCCGCTCACCGGCCCGCTGGGTCCAAACACGACCGAGTTCCGTACGCTTGCCGCGGCGACACAGACCCAGCCCCCTCCCTGCCAGCCGATAGGGGATTGCCCATGACCGCACCCGCAGCCGATCTCAGCGGATGGACCGGGACGCCGTTTACCGGCGCCGGCATCACCCACGACGTCTACCAGAAGGGCGATGGCCCAGGCGTCGTGCTGATCCCGGAGATACCCGGAATCCATCCCATGGTGCTCGGGCTCGGTAACCACCTGGTGGACAACGGGTTCACCGTGGCCATCCCGTCGCTGTTCGGCGTGCCCGGCAAGGACATCTCGGCCCCCTACGCGGCGTCGGCGATCGCACGCGCATGCATTGCACGCGAGTTCATGGCACTGGCGACCAATGCCAACCGCCCTGTCGCACAATATCTTCGCGTGCTCGCCCGCCACCTCAACGGTCGCACACCCGGCCCCGGCGTCGGGGTGATCGGCATGTGCTTCACCGGCGGCTTCGCGCTGGCCGCCGCGGTCGACGACAGCGTGCTGGCCCCGGTTCTGAGCCAACCGTCGGTGCCGTTTCCGATCACCCCGGCGCAGCGCCGCGACCCGGGGCTTTCGGATGCGGAACTCAACGTCGTGGCCGAGCGGGTCGCCAACGACGGGCTCTGCGCGATCGGCCTGCGGTTCAGCGCCGACCCTATGTCGCCTCCCGACCGCATGGCCACCCTGCGCCAGCGGCTTGGGGACGCCTTCGAGGTGATCGAGATCGACTCGTCGCCGCGCAACACACACGGCTTTGGCCGGATGGCGCACTCGGTGCTGACCGATCAGGTCCGCGAAAAGGACGGGCACCCCGCCTACGAGGCCCGCAAGCGTGTCGTGCAATTCCTCAAGGAGCGGTTGACCACCGCGTAATCGACCACCTCTCCGGCTCTTGTCCCTTGAAGCCATGCAGGAGCGCGCTGAGGCCGGCCTCGAACTGGCTGTCACTGGCGGCGTCGGGGAGCTCTTCGGACAGTTCGTGAAGGGTCGGATACTCCCTCGCGCCGAGGGCGGCGAGGGCGCTCTGCCACTGTTGGGTATAGGCGGCCGGGGGTTGGCGATGCATCCGGGGAATCTCCCACGCGAGGAAGCCGAGCGTGTAAGTCAGCACGGCGTAATAGATCTGCACCGCGGTCCGGCGGTCGAAGCCCGACGAACGGAGCAGCCCAAGTCCGGCCTCCACGTTGCGGAAGACCGATGGCGTGGCGAGGCCGCGCGCGGCAAGAACTGCTCCGAGGGCTGGGTGGCGAAGGACGGCCTGCCTCAGGCGGCGCATGTGCTCGGACAGGTCGCGATCCCAGTGATCGGGCCGGCCTTCGACGGTTTCCAAGTCGGCCAGCACGCGCTCGGCAAGCGCGTCGACAAGGTCGGCCTTGTTGGCGACGTGACCGTAGAGCGTCATTACCCCGGTCCCCAGATGTCGGGCAACGCGGGGCATGCTGAGGGCCTCTAGGCCCTCGGCGTCGACGAGTTCCAGAGCAGCCTCGACGATCGCCTCTCTGGTGAGGCTGCCCCACGGGCGACGCGGTTGTTTTTCCATCTCCACCTCTTGACCCCAAGTTACGTATGCCTTACGGTTCTTCCGTAAGACTTACGGATTCCTTGCAAGGATAGACATGAACTCGCGATGGATGTGCTGACGCCGAAAGCGGTGCGGGCACGGGTCACCGATTTCGGGGGACCCGAGATGTTGCGCCTCGAAGAGTTCACGCCGGCCAGGCCGGGGCACCGAAAGGTGCGAGTTCGGGTGACGCACGCGTCGGTCGGGTCGACAGATGCGATGGCGCGCTCAGGCAATTACCTCCTGCAGCCCCGACGAGGCTTCGTTCCCGGATACGACTTCGTCGGTGTGGTCGAAACCGGCAATGCTGACGCCGCTCGCAGGGGCGTTCACCCCGGAATGCGCGTAGCGGGATGCCTCGCGCGGATGGGCAGCTACGCAACTCGACTCGACGTCCCCGCCGACCGGGTGATACCGCTGCCCGATGCACTCGACTCCGCCCGTGCTGCCGCGCTGCCCCTCGATCTGGTTACCGCCGCGCTGGCGCTAGATCTTGCCGGTCCCCCCGGCGGCGGAACGCTTTTCGTACAAGGAGTTTCCGGCTCGGTCGGAAGTTTTGTCACCCAGCATGCGATCGCCAATGGGCTGACGGTTTTCGGTACCGCCTCGAAACGCACCCGCGCTTTCGCGGAGTCGCTCGGCGCCCTCGTCGTGGACTACCGCGATCCGAACTGGCCCGCGCTGGTCCAGGAACTGGCGACCGGCGGCGCCGACGCCAGTATCGACCACACGGGCAGCCCACTGGTCCGGGCTGTGACCGCGCGCGGGGGCACGGTGGTGCGCACCGCATGGAGTGGCCGGCTCGGACACGGCCGCAAGGATGCCGCGCTGGGCGGCACGGCCACGCTCGCACGCAGATTTGCATGTCCGCGTGAGCGTCTGTGCTCGGTGCCCATGCTCGTCGCGCTGCAGCCGGCCAAGTACCGGCGAATCCTGCAGGACCAGCTGAATCGCGTTGTCGACAACAGTCTTCGCGCACCCGCCGTGACGACGCTGCCGTTCGAAGATGTGGTGAACGCCCACACAAAACTGGCAACCCTCGCCGCAGGCCACAAGCTAGTGCTCGAGATGGCCGCAACCTGATCCTGTGACGGCGCGTATCTTCGCGGATATGGGCAGGGATATGTGCAAGGTGCAGCTATGACAACCCTCAACGACGCGGTCGCACTGGCAAAAGACGAAAGCGGGCTCACGGTCGTATCAACCGTGCGGGCAGACGGCAGTGTTCAGGCGTCACTGGTAAATGCCGGTGTGCTGCCGCATCCTTCGACGAAAGAGCCCGTGTTAGCTTTCGTCACCTACGGCAAGGTCAAGCTTGCGAATCTGCGAGCGCGTCCGCAGCTCGCGGCGACGTTTAAGAACGGCTGGATGTGGGCGACCGTTGAAGGCACGGCCGAGCTGGGCGGACCGGATGATCCGGCGCCCTGGCTGCCCGACCGAGAGGCGCTGCGGTTGCTGCTGCGCGAGGTTTTCACGGCCGCCGGCGGGACACACGACAATTGGGACGAGTACGACCGGGTGATGGCCGAACAAGGACGCACCGTCGTGCTTGTCACGCCGACGCGCGTGTATAGCAACGGCTAATTACAGCTTTCCTGTCCTCAAATCCTCACTACCCTTGAGAATCGCAGAGTCTAAGCGCCAGTTCTCCGGTTGAACTCTCTCCCAAAGGCTCCCCTTGCCCAGCTCTCTTCCCAACTGATCTTCTCTCCTGAACCACTGCTCAGCACTTCTAATCCGATTCGGGTGAATCTCATCGAGCAGCCCATAATCCCTTTTCAGAATTCCGTGTTTAAAAAGATTCCAGAAGCCCGTGAAATTATCCCGCACACTCATCGTGCTCTTATCAGCGGGATCCGCATTGTATCCGGCAGGCATATCAGCGATACCCTTGAACGGACCGGCGTTCCAGTACGTGTCCAGATCCGTGTCAATATATTGTGCTGGATGCCCAGTGACCTTCTCAAAAGCTGCAGCCAGATCTGCATAGGTAATATGGTCAATCGCGACTTCGAGATCCATGCCATTCGCGCGCTCCGTGTGGTCGAACAGCCAACGAACGTAATACCCGCAATCGTCTATCGCCACATGTGGCACAGCGCCCTCACCAAGCGGAACTCTCCAGGTGACAACGCCGTCCTCCACGGTAGGTGTCATGGGCGTCAAAGGTGAGATCGCCATGTCGATGTACGGACCCGATGTGAAAACGGCTGCACCCATCCGATCCCTATTCACCTGATTCTGAAACAAGATCCATTCGGCCACCCGGCCCTTCCCGTCATAATGACCGGCGCGGAATCTAGAGTCATATCCCGATTTCTTGAGCGCGTAGTCTAGATTTCCGTACACAAAGAATTTAACTCCTTCTTCGAGGGCTATCTCGTAACTCCGGATGGCCCAGTAGGTCTCGGTCTTTTCTCCGGTGTTGAACCCGTCGATGTTGATGAATGCTCCGTCACAACCGCGGAATCCTTCCCGCAGGATGGCTTCGTCGGCGAATGAGCCTTCAAGGACCGAGACGTTGTCGAGTGCGAGGAGGTCCTTGGCTCGTCTGGAGGCGGGGTCGCGGCTGAGGAATCGAACGGAGTATTTTTTGTCGGCGACTAAGGCCCGGATGATGGGGATGCCTTGGGCACCTGTGCCGCCTATGACAAATATTTCGGAAGTGGTGTGGGAAGACATTGCTGTTTCTCCTTGTGTACCAGCGCCAAACACGCCGTTTGTTTCGGGACGCTGTGTTCAATCGATGCGACGGGGCGAGTGTTCCCCTACCGAACACGACCGCCAAGGTGTCCCGAAACGCCGTGTGCGCGCTGCGGCGCAGATCAATTGACCACAACCAATAACATATCTGTTATATTCGTACCATGAGTTCGTATGGCGCCGACCTGATTCGCGAGGCGCGCCGGCGAGCCGGTCTGTCACAAGCGGAGCTTGCCGTCCGGGCCGGCACAGCACAGCCCGCCATAGCCCGATGGGAGTCCGGACGCACGTCGGTCAGCCTCGACGACGTCTTCCGACTCGTTCGGCTGTGTGGCTTCGATCTCGAGATCATGCTCGTGCCTAAAGACGACAGCGACGCGGCCCAAGCTGCTAGGCTGGCCGGCCTTACCGGTCAGGAACGCCTGGATCGGCATGCACGGCTGGTCCGGCAGCTGACTACGCTCCGTGGCGCGAACCGAGGCTGAAACGGAACTCGACCTCGCCCGCCTGTTCGAGGTCCTCGACCGGCACAAAGTCACGTATATCCTCATCGGCGGCCTCGCGGCGGTCTACCACGGTTCGCCCTTTCCGACGGAGGATGCCGACATCACACCCGAGACCGATCGGGCTAACCTCAGCCGTCTTGCGGCGGCGCTTCGAACCCTCAATGCGCGGATTCGTACCGAATCTGCTCCAGAGGGTTTGCCATTCGCCTTCGACGCGAATTCCTTCGCCGCTGCGGAGACCTGGAATCTGACCACAGACGCTGGCGATCTGGATTTGAGCTTCGCACCTGCAGGTACACGCGGGTACAAAGATCTACGCCGCGACGCCGCATCGGTCCAGCTGTACGGCGTCGCTGTGCGCGTTGCCTCGTTGGCCGACGTTATCCGGTCGAAGCAGGCAGCCAACCGGCCGAAAGATCTACGCGTGCTTCCTACGCTTCGCAAGATTCTCGCGTCGGCGGACCTCTGACCCGACCTCGGCATTCTCACTAAGGTGTCGGTGTGGTCCCAACAGCGAGGTCGTCACAGCGTCCGGCTCCGAGTCGCGACCACTGGGGGATGGGGCGTCCAGCCGGCCACTGCGGCACTGGTGGCCAGGCGGGCGGGCCGGCGCTAGTCCGGGTGTAGGTGCACCGTTGTGGCCAGCCGGGAGGCGAGTCCTCCCACGACTCTTGGCGTCCGTACACGGTGAGGTCCATGAGCGCGTAGCTGTAGTCCATTTCCTCTACTCCGCGCAGGGTCGTCCAGTAGGTTTCGAACACGCGGTCGCCAGCCCGGACGTAGCAGACGATGTGCATCATGCCGATGTGGCGCCCGACGAGGAGCGCCTCGAGGGAGGCGTGTGCTGAGTACCACGGCACGTTCCAACCCATGAAGTCGCGGTAGCGCGCGCTTTCGTCATAGGGCCCTTGGCAGAAGACCGCGTACGTGATGTCGCGAGAATGCAGGTAAGACAGCTCGGTGACCTGGGTGGTGACCCACGTGCAGCCTTCGCACTGCTCGGCCGCGGGATGGCCTCGGTGCCACATGAAGTAGTAGGCGACGAGCTGTCGGCGCCCTTCGAACGATTCGAGCAGGGTGAGCGGTCCCTGCGGCCCGATCAGCGCCAGGTTGGCGTCCACCTCGACCATGGGCAGGCGCCGTCGTGCCGCGGCGATCGCATCGCCTTCCCGGGTGTGCGCCTTCTCGCGAACCCGCAGCCTGTCCAGTTCGGCCTGGAAACTGGCCCGGTCAACAACCGTCGGCAGGCCCCCGCCGAGGTTCGTGGATTCAGACTTCATGGCTTAGTCCTCCCACTTCGGCGTTCTGTCACTTCGGCCGAGTCTGCGCTTTCCACCCCTCGGCCGGTTTCGGTGGGGCGTCGTCGTATTCGTCGTGGCGCCTCCACCATTGATACGGCGGGCTCTGCGGGTAGCCCGGCGGGGAGTCCTCCCAGCTCGCCTGACGCCCGAGCGCGGTCATGTCCAGATAGCTCCACGTGTTACCCAGCGCTTCGTCACCGCGACCGGTGATGAAATAGGTGCGGAACACGCGGTCGCTGTCGCGGATGAAGGCGTTCGTGCCGTGCCACTCGTCCACGCCGAAGTCGACATCGAAGCTATCGGTGATGGTGTACCACGGCATTTTCCAGTCCATCCGTTCCTTTAACAGCGCGATGTCGGGTTGCGGTGCGCGCGAGGCGAAAACGAGCGTGGTGTCGCGGGCATTGAGATGCGCGAGATTGCCGATATGGTCGGCGATCATCGAGCACCCATAACAGGCGCGGCCGCGCTCAACCCCGGCGGTGCCTTCCGGCTGCCCATGCACACCCGGATCGAAAAACGCGCGGTAGACGATCAGCTGACGCCGCCCGCCGAACAGGTCCAGCAGGCTTACCGTCCCCTCGGGTCCTTCGAACGTGTACTGCTTCTCCACAGCGACCCACGGCATCCGCCGACGCTCGGCGGAAAGCGCATCGTGCGCGCGGGTGATCGCCTTTTCCTTAATGAGCAGCCGCTGCCATGCATCCTGCCACTCCTGCGCTGTCACAATCGCCGGTGCTGTCATTCGTGATAACCCCTTTTTGGTTGTGCTGCAGTAATTCTCGACACTGGCTGAGGCATGCCCAAGGCTCAACGTTCAACAAAGCGGTTGAACGGCTCGCGCTCCAGCACACCAGGGACTGTCGCTATAGTCAACAGAATGGTTGAAGATCAGGTGTTGGACCGGGCCTACGCCGCGCTCGCCGATCCGACCCGGCGCCGGTTGTTGGAGGCGCTGCGCGAAGGTGATGCGCGCATCACCGACCTCGCTGCTCCATTACCGATGACCTTCGCCGGGGTGTCGCGACATGTCGGAGTTTTGGAGTCGGCCGGCCTGGTGCACAGAGAGGTGTGCGGGCGAGAGCACTGGCTTTCGCTGCAGCCGGGTGGATTGGAGATGGCCGAGCAGTGGATCCATGAGCAGACGGTGTTCTGGTCGCGCCGCGCCGAGGCATTGTCGGCGAGGCTGCGGCGCAAGGGGAGTAACCGATGAACGACGCACCGGTTGTTCGAGTCCGCCACATCATGCCGGCGCCACCCGAAGTTGTCTTCGACCAGTGGGTTGACCCGGAATCGTTGATGGAGTGGATGTGTCCCCGACCAGTCCGCTGCGTCGCAATAGACATCGACGCCCGCGTCGGCGGACGGTTGCACTTCGACCTCGACGATTCCGGCACCCCGACCACAATGACCGGCCGCTTCCTGGAAATCGACCGCCCGCACCGGCTGCGCTTCACCTGGAGTATTTCCACGTGGCGCGACCCGACCGTCGCCAGCATCGTCGCCGTAGATTTCGAGCCGGTCGGCGACGACCGAACACTGATGGTGATCGAGCATTCCCTGCTGCCGCCTGACGTCGTCGACGAACATCAGACCGGGTGGGCGCGGACCTTTGATCAGCTTGCCGCTGTCCTCACCTCTTGGTAGTTCCGGCCTTGCTCAGCCTTGGTTGTCGCCCACGAGCGATTCGTCCCAGCCGTTGACGTGCGACTCTCCGTGTTCGTCGTGTGACTCGGTGTGCTCGTCATGCTCGGGCGAATGATCCCCCGGGTGTTCATCGCCAGTTACCTCACCGAGGGCAGCGATGAGGTCTCGGATTTTCGCAGCCTCCTCGTCGGTGGGGGTTGCGCCCGCCTCGAGGTCATCGAGGAGTTCCGCGGACAACCCCGCCCCATTGGCCACCTCTTGGGCAGACAATTTGGCGTTGATGCGCGCGACGTACAACTGCTGACCCACACTCGATCCCGGCGCGGTGGCGGCATGGCTCATGAGAGTGTCGTAGCGCCGCCGTACATCGCTGAGCGCCACAATTACCGCCGGTGACGGCCTGATGCTGCTGGCCGCCTCCGTGAGGGCGGCACGCAACTTGCGCATGCCCGATAAAACGATTTCCGAGCGCTTGTGGAACTTCTTGTCCTCTGGAAAGGGCAACGCGTCGATGGCTGCTGTGTACATGTGCATCGCCGCCTCGGAGAGGCTGACAATGAGTGATGATTCACCTTCTTGTGGCACCGGCTGTCCCATGGGCCCTCAATTCTCTAGCGGTCAGTCACGTTGCGGTGAGCAGTCGGCGAACCGGGCTTTTCTCCCGATCGCACGCTGCAAGCGAGCACGGTTGACAGTAGCCGTCCATGGCTATCCCGTACATGGCCAGGCATCCGGACAGGTGCGCTGCCTTGTGGGACTCGCCGTCTGATGGTGGGATCGCGGTGGCGCGTGCCACCAACCAGGGGATCGGCGGCGAGTTGCGGGAGGCTCGGGCGAAACAGGAGGCCAAGATGACCGGACTAGCACATTCGACCAGGGACCTCGAGCCTTCAGATCGCGGCGAGGTTAGCTCCGACACCGAGCCGATGCCGGCGCCGGCGAAGGTTCGCCGCGCCGCGAGGCGGCGCAGCGCACTCGGAGGCTGGCGCGGAATCGGCTTGCTGATCTGCGGCGTCGCAGGCTGCCTCGCCATCGCCTGGTATATCGTCGGCAGTCCTGGCGAGACCGGGTCCAAGGCAGACTGGGTCTTCGCCGCCGTCGTGTTCTGCGCCGTGCTGGTGTCCATGTGGCAGACAGCCAGTATCCAGCGCCAGGCGAATCAGATATTGGCAGTCGCCGAGGAGCGCTCGGCACGCGAACTGGCGCAGATGCAGATATTGCACCGAGCCGAAATGGAAGCGCGACGCGAGCTGGCTCGCATCGAGCGGATCCATCTTCTCAATCAGCTCCAGAAGCAAGCGATGATCGATGTCTCGCGCGTCATCGGAGCGCACACGCGAATGCTGGCCACGCTGTGGAACCAAGGCGCGACCATCCTGCGCATAGAGGACCGCGGCGAGCGGGAACATGCAATGGCACCGATTTTCGAGCAGATCAGCCAAACCGTGAACGACTTTTCGGTCGAGCTCGCCAATGCCCAGTTGCTCGTTGATGACGATCGCTTGCTTCACGCGCTGAGCCGCGTCAATGAAGCCGTCGTGATGGCGATTCGTGTAGCAGAGGATGTCCACGTTGCCGTGGTCGAAGGGCGCGCGCTGCAGCCCGACCCCATCCCGCCCGTTCAGCGCATGATGCACACTAGAGCCGCAGAAGCTCGGCGTCTCGCCTGGGACTTGGTCCGAACCACCCTCAACGACAGCGGATCCCAATCCAATTAGGGTGTGCAGTGATTCGCTGGTTTCATGCTCCTGTGGCAGTTGCAATGTGGGCCAGCAGGTTGCGGACGGCGCCGGGCGGCGGCGTCCGCGCGCCGACCCAGATCGCCCGGAGGTCGCGCCGGAGGTTAACGTCGCTGACCGCCACAGCGCGCAGTCTTCCGATCGCCAGATCATCGCGTACCGCGAGCGTGCTCATCACGGCTGGCCCCGCGCCGGCCAGCACGGCAGCGCGAACCGCTGCGGCCGAGGACAATTCGAGCGCCGGGGGTGCCGGTGTCATCGCCTCTCCCAGCGCTCGGTGCAGGGCCGTTGTCAGTGAATCGCGTGTGCCCGACCCGGGTTCGCGGCTCACCAACGGTGTGTGAGCGAGTTCGGACGGGCTGATTGGGCGTGATCTGTGCGCCCACTTGTGGCCGGGTGGCACGATGAGGACAAGTTCGTCGTGCGCGACGATTCGGGAACGCAATCCGGCAGGCACCATGGGTCTTTCGATGAAGCCCAGATCGGCGTCGCCGCCGCGGACCGCGGTGATCGCGCGGTCGCTGTTGGTGGCTGTGAGGATCACTTCGGGGGCCGGCGTGCCTTGGCGGCTCGCGGCGGCGCGCAGGGACACCAGCCAGCGCGGCATCAGCTGTTCGGCGATGGTGAGGCTGGCGACCACCTTGATCCGGCCGCGGCTTTCGGTGCGCAGACAGGACAGCGCGGTGTCGACCTGCTCTGCGACGCAGATCAGTTTGTCGGCCCACTCGGCGACGGCGGCACCGGCCGCGGTTAATTGCGAGCCACGGGTGCTGCGCACAGCCAGCCGGACCCCGGTCTGGGCCTCCATCGATGCCAGCCGCGCCGACACGGCCTGCTGGGTTAACCTGAGTTCGCGCCCGGCCGCCCCTAGGCTGCCCGTTTTCGCGATCGCCACCAGGACCTCGAACGCCGACAGTTCGGGCATGCGGGCACTGAGCGCCATGACCCATCTAATCACAAGCCGCCTTTGTGAGCCCACAAACATGTGGTGACTGTGCAAGCGGATTGCCCTGGGCCACCATGGTGTTCCGTGAACAATGAAGACAACGTTCGGGTACGGTCAACCGGGTTTCTGTCACGGCTCGATCACCGGGTCTCGCCCTGCCAGCCGCCGTATTCGGTCAGGAATGCCGACGAGGTATCCGGCGCAATGGCCAAAGCCTCCGCGAGCCGATCCAGTGCCATGGACGGGCAACTGGCGAGGTCGTCGGGAATCCAACCCAGCCACGGCAGCGTCGACAATTGGACGGCGACGCCAAGTCGGTTCTGCTGGCGGTTGAAGCCGGCCAGCCACGACACATCCGGCGTCGGAGAGCGTGAAGTAGGTGACCGCGTCCTCCTCGGCGATCTCGTCCGGCCAGCCGCTCAGCCGGGCCAGCTCCGGATCGGACAGGTAGCGGACCGGCATGTCACCTCCGAACGGCCCGCGGTTCGAGCCCGCCATCGCAGGGACGCTAACCAGGGTCAACGAAGGTTGGCAAGCCCCTGAGGCGTCGCCCGTGAGAGGATCCCCTTGCGGGCCTTCGAAAACAATCAGTTTCGTTCGGTTGCTAAGGCGACCCCGAGGCGGCTAGCAGCCACCGACCGTCGTTTTCGCACAGCGATGCTGGTGTTACGGCGATTCCGCTGCCGTGTCCCCTTAACCACGGCGCCTTGTGCGAGGATCGGCGCCACGAGCGGAGCCCACCGCATTGAGGGCATCGGCCGGCGGCCCGAACAGTGCGGCTACCAGTTGAGCGACCCCCAGCCCTGCCGCCGAAGCAGCGATCCCGCTCAACACCCGCAGCTGTTTATCGCCGCTCACTCTGTCCTGCTCGTCTGGCTACCCGATCCAACCCGCGGCCGAGCATGACTGTACTTGACAGTACAATATGGTGCGGGGAGGGTGGATCGCAGAACCGTCAGCGGCCCTAACCAACTGTGAGGAGATCTCGTGAAGGTCCGGCGCGGAGACGCCATTCGGATACGCGACCTGGTTACCGTCGACGACGCAGCCATCCCGGTTCCCGATCCCACGCGGTTGACGCACCTTCAGTTCAGGCGCTTCGCGGGCTGCCCGATTTGCAGCCTACATCTACAGTCCATGGCCGCCCGCCTCAGCGAAATCGCGGCGGCCGGTATCCGTGAGGTGGTGCTGTTTCATTCCACGCCGCAGGAATTACGGACCTACGCCGGCGATCTGCCGTTCGATGTGGTGGCCGACCCGGATAAGCAGCTGTATGAGCGTTTCGGCGTGGAGACCTCGCTGCGTGGCGTGCTCGACCCGAGCGCGTGGGCGCCGGTGCTCAAATCGATGTTGCGGCGCAACGGGAGGGAGGGCTCGCTAACGTCGGCCGGAGCGCCGGTCCATCCCACCGGGGGTCGCCTCGGGCTGCCGGCAGACATCTTGATCGACCACGCAGGGACAGTGCTGGCGTGCAAGTACGGCAGGCACGCCTATGACCAGTGGTCGGTCGATGAGCTGCTCGCATTGGCTGCCACCCGCGCCTAACAGCTGCCGATGGTCGTTTGCGCCCGGTACGCCGGCCAACCGTCACGGCCCGGTTCCCAGTTCGACCCGACGGTAGCCGCACCGACGTGTACTGTCCGGTACAGCCAGTGGCCCCGGGCGAGGGGTCAGTGCATCGAGCCGGTCGGGCGGAGGTGCTGCACGGGAATGGCGCAGGGAATTCGGAATCGGAGGGTCCGGATGGGAAGGATGTCTGGTGGCGGCGCATGACCAACCGTTTTCAGTTGGTCGCAGCCGCCGTCGACTGGCTCACCGTGAACCGATCAGTGGGGGGAGGCACGACTGGCGCGACGTAGTCCCATCGTGGCGGAACCGGCGCGACGCGGAAAGCTCTGGCCCACTGGCGGCGAAGGGGGCATCGCGATGACGATAGAGGACACCCGGGCTGCCGCGGGAACGGTTGACCCGATCTATTGGGCGGGCGCCAGCGGCGCCATGTGCTGGGCCCGCAATCACCGCGGACACATTCGTGAGCTGCCGATGACCCGGTGGATCGGAGGACCGAACACCGCGCACCACGATCGGCTCGCCGATGAGCAGGTGCTCAGGTACTGTTCGCAGCGCCCAACACTGGACTTAGGTTGCGGCCCTGGGCGTTTCACCGCTGCCCTACAGCAACGTGGGTCGGCCGCGCTCGGGGTCGACACCTCGCGCGCCGCGGTCGAGCTGACCCGTGTGCGCGGCGGAACCGCGATCCATGCTGACCTGTTCGCGCCGTTGCCCGCCGAAGGCCGTTGGGAACAGGTCCTGCTCACCGACGGCAACATCGGGATTGGGGGTGACCCGGTCCGAACATTAGGCCGCGCCGCCGACCTGCTTGCTCCCGGCGGCATTGTCATCGCCGAGATCGATCCTCCGACGACTGCGGTCTGTCACGAACTGCTGCGCTGGGAAACCGAACATCATGTCGGGCAATGGTTTCCCTGGTCACGCGTCAACGCTGATGTGCTGGGCGACATCGCTGTTGCGGCCGGATTTCTGGTCACCAACATCGTTGACGTCCAGGCCCGTGTGATCGCCGTGCTGCGCGCTCGAACCGATGTCGAGAAACGTTGATAGCCAACGAAATCAGAATTCAACGACGCTTGACCGCGGTGAAACAACGATGGACTGTTGCGGCCGGCGCTGCGCCGGCCTCGAAGCCGATAGGGTCGACTGCACACCACCGCGCACCGGATCTGGGCACCAACGGCAAGCCTGCCTCCCCAACCGTTAGGCTGCAAAGACTTCCGGCAGCGCGAGCTACTGACGCGACCGCGCGGTCGGCGTTTCCGAGGGCAGATCCGCAGGCGCGGTGTCCACCGTCGTTGGTGCCGAAGCCGCGACCGCGGCCCGACGGACGGGTTGGGGACACAATTCTTATACAGTGGGTTTCGTGCATGTTTCTCCGCCCGCCGGGGCTGCGCGCCGGCTGCCGGTGACGCAGCGGGGGCGTCGGGCCCGGGCGTTGATTATCGACGCCGCGGCGACGCTGATGTATCAGCGGGGCGTGAGCATAACTAGCCTCGACGACGTGTTGGCCGCGGCCGGCTCGGGTAAATCCCAGCTGTACCACTACTTCGACAGCAAAGCCGACTTGGTCGCCGCTGTGATCGACCGGCAACTGGAGCTCGTCCTGGCGCAGCAGCCCCGCTTGGAGCACATCGACTCCTGGGACGCGATCGAGGCCTGGGCGGCAGACATCCTTCGTGCGCATTCCGCGCCGGGCGGACCGTTCGCCTGCCCGCTAGGCACCATCGCCGCGGAGCTGAAAAACGATGAATCGTTTCGACCGATTCTTGATGCTGCGTTCCGCCGCTGGGAAGGCTTGTTGGCGCGCGGTCTGCAAACCATGCAGGACCGCGGCGACCTGGTCGCCGGGGCCGACCCGGCGCGGCTCGCCACCGCCGTGATCGCGGCGTTGCAGGGTGGCATGCTGCTCGCGCGGCTGCGCGGTGACATCGGCCCACTTCAGGACGCGCTCGGTGGCGCGGTGGCACAGCTGCATGAGTGGGAAGGCCAAACCCCTTCGCGACGCCGTCGGGCACGCCTGCCGGTCGACAACCGCCGCACCCGGTGAGAACTTCACCGGCACCTGACCGCGACTTCAGATGTCTGCGATTTATCAGTGAACGGGAGACGCTCAGCTAAGAAGCTTGAGCACCTCCTGTGCCAGTTGCTCCCCGCGATCTTCTTGCAGGAAATGCGACGCGCCTTCGATCTTGACTTGCTCGCCCGCGGTCGGAATGAGGTCGCAAAACACCTGCCCGGCCCGCGGGTAGGGGAAGACAGGGTCGAGGTCCGAGAACGCAACAAGCGCGGGCTTGTTCCACCGCGACAGCTCATCGCTGATCGCGCGCATTTCTTTCGCCCCTGCCGCCTCTTCGGTGGTGGGCACGATCAGCGGGAACTGCGCCGCGCCGGCCTTGGACTCGGCAGTGGGAAACGGGGCGTCGTAGGCGGCGACAACCTCGTCGGGTAGCTCGGTGGCCGTTGCGCCCTGAATGACGAAGCCGACCGGCAGATCGGGGTTCTTCTCGGCGAAGTCGCGCCAGGCCAGAAAACCCTTCGACACCCGGCCGGTGAACAGGCCGGTGTTAAAGATCGCCAGCGCCCCAACGCGATCGGTGTTCTCTACCGCCCAGCGCAACCCGATCGGGCCGCCCCAGTCCTGAACGACCACGGTCGCGTTCCGCACATCCAGAGCGCCCAACACCGCGGCCATCAGCTCGCTGTGGCGATCAAACGTGTACCAACGACGGTCGGTCGGTTTGTCTGAACGCCCGAAACCGGCGTAGTCGGGAGCAATGACCCGGTGCCCGCCGTCCACCAGCGGGCGCAGCATCTTGCGGTACAAGTAGGCCCAGCTGGGCTCGCCATGAAAACACACAACGGGTGCGCCGTCACGCGGCCCGTCGTCGACGTAATGCATCCGCAGGCCGTCCACCTCGATGTAATTCGGCGTGAAGTCGTAGCCCGGAAGATCGTCGAAGCGGGTATCGGGTGTGCGGAAAACCTCGGTGGTGCTGGTGGGCATCGATGCCATCTCCGATCTGTGCGAGTGGAACGGATCGCGCCGCATCGGCGCGCCTAGTCACAAACCTAACGGTTGGTTGACCGACCGGTCAACTATCGCTTAGGGTTCCAGGGATGCCACGAACATCAGATGCTCGCGAGCGCATCGTGCACGCGGCGGCGCGGTTGTTCCTGGAGCGCAGCTACCACGCGGTCGGCGTCGATGAGCTATGCGCCGCGGCCGATGTGCGCAAGGGCAGCTTCTACCACTACTTTTCCGCGAAATCTGAGCTGGCGAAGGCGGTCGTCGATCTGCACGCGCAGGCCTTCCAAACGTGCCTGGCCGGCTCCCCCGCCGCCACGCCCGTGCAGAAGCTCCACGCTATTCCCGAGGCGATCGGTGCCATCCAAACGGGTCTTGAGGCGCAGTTCGGGCGTGCGGTTGGCTGTCCGTTCGGGAACCTCGCCGCCGAGCTGTCCACGACCGACGAGGATCTGCGCGCGCACCTGGCAGCCCGGTTAGCCGCGATGGAACGCCAGCTCGCTATCACCTGCCGCGAAGCCGCCGAGCTCGGTGTGCTGCGCGCGGGCACCGACCCCGACCAGCTCGCCCATGCCCTCTTGGCGCAATACCAGGGCATCATCTTGCTGGCCAAGCTCAACGACTCCGGGGTGTCGATCCTGGCACCCGCGCTTCACGACTTCATCGACGGCTACATTGCCGATCCGAAGGGCGCTGGGTGAGCACCTCCACCACTGGGGTGCGACCATCTGATGACGCGCCCAAACGGCAAGAAAACGGGTCTGCCGACCGATGGGGTGTAAGCAGGTCACGAACCTCGGTGCCGGCAGCGTCAGGTCTCCGGGATGCCCGGTGACGACCCCATATCTGCGCCACTTCGCTCGGGAAACGCGGGGGCCGGTGCAGGCCGCTTATGTGTGAACGAGTCGGGAGGTCGATCGCTTCAGCAATGCGCACACTTTGTCGACCGCCCACCCAGTGGCCGTCAAGGATTCGCTTGACTCGCTGGCCGAAGCGCTGTCGGCGGGCATGGGGAGGAATGCGAAGACGAACGACTCTCGGCCCACTGAGTCGCCTCCTCATCGCGGTTTGGGTAGTAGCCGGGATCGCGGCCGCGGGATGCGGCGACCAAACCCGGGCCGGAATCGCGGGATCGACAGGATCCCCGCCGACCACTGCCCCGACCACCGGGATTCTGCCGGCCGGGGTGCCCACCGAGGGCACCCGCCCGCCCGCCGCCGCACTGCCCGCGCCGGCCGAGCCGCAGCTCGCCCCTCCGCCGAGCACTCCGCCCATCGGGCGGATCGTGCCGGTCGGAGCCGCTCCCGAGGGCGTCGTGGTCGACGCCCAAACCCGCACCGTGGCCGTGGCCAAGCGCGATCCCGACGAGCTCGTCCTTCTCAACGCCGACACGGGCATGATCACCGGCCGCACCCCGCTGCCCGGGCATGCGCGGCACCTGCAGCTCGCCGCGCCCGCCGGCCCGGTGCTGGTCCCGGTGGAAACCGCCAACGCCCTGGTGCGCGTGGACCTACCGCACGGACAGGCCGAACCGCCGATCCTCACCGGCACCTCACCGCACGACGCCGCCCAGGCACCCAATGGCACCGTGTTCGTCGGCAACGAGCTCGGCGGCACGGTGACCGTGCTGCGCGGCACCACCATTGTGAAGATCTTCACCGACAGTGTGCAGCCCGGGGGCCTGGCGGCGGTGGGGACATCGACGGGCCTGCTGGACGTCCGAAAAAACGACCTGACCATTTATGACGCCGATCGGCTGACCATCGTGGGCTCGGCGCCCGCGGGAGCCGGCCCGACCCACATCGTCGCCGACCGGCACGGCCGATTGATCGCGATCGACACCCGCGGCGACACCGTTCGGGTGTTCACCGCACTCCCGGCGCCGCGGGAGGTGGGCAGCATCGCGCAGCCGGGCGGGCCTTACGGCGTGACCTACGACCCGATGCGCGACCGGCTGTGGGTGGCGTCCTCGGGTACGAACGAAGTCGTCGGCTACGACATGACCACGGCCACCCCGCGCGAGGTCCAACGGCTGCCGACGGTCCAAAACCCCTACACCATCGGCGTCGACTCAACCACCGGTCGGCTGTTCGTCGCCGGCGTCACCACCGGCCAGCTGCAGATCATCGACCCCGCCTCCTAGTGGCACCTATTGATTCGCCGGGCGCCGTCGCGCCAGCGGGGCCGAGACAACCCCGCGCCTGAGCGTCGAAATCAGCTCAATAATCAGGTTTCCCGGTGGTGGTTGCCCGTCTTGTCGAGCGCCTGGGCAACCGGTCGCCGCGACAATTCGGCCGACGCGCGATCCGCGGCAGTGGATTATCGCCAATCCCGGAACGCATCGAGCAGCCGCGCGCGGAAGACGGGATCGAGCTGCCCGTCGGTGACCTTGCCGATCGTACGGATGGTGACCCGAAACTGCTCAAGGTAGGCCTGACAGCCATCGCACCCCAGCAGGTGCTCATCGAAGCACGACCCTCCTCACCGTTGGGGCAGCGACAGCCCGTTGCATTCGGTGCGCAAAATCAGCCGCTGCGCAACGTTTTGGCGAAGCGTCCGCCTAACCCACCAACCATCACGGACCATCAAGTTAGTGGCCACAGACACGCCGCAGCGTTACAGCCTTAGGCGAAACAAGGCACGAACCCAACCGGATACCTGCGCGACCAGACGCTCGTCGGGTCCGCGTTCGGGGCTTGGGTGGAACGTCACCGGTTCGGTGATCTTTCCCGGTGAAGGGGGGCTTACCGGCATACTGTTTGCGTGTCGGAGTTGAAGGTCGGCTACGCCCGGGTGTCGACGGTCGATCAAGATCTCACCGCGCAGCGGGAGGCGCTCACGGCGCTCGGCGTCGACCCGAAGCGGATCTATGTCGACCACGGCCTGACTGGCACGAACCGAGACCGGCCCGGATTACGCCAAGCGCTCGCCGCCTGCCGCAGCGGCGACACGCTCGTCGTAACCAAGCTCGACCGCCTCGCCCGGTCCGTTCCGGACGCACGCGACATCGTTGACGAACTCACCGCCAGCGGCGTACGCCTCAACATCGGCGGCTCGGTGCACGACCCGACAGACCCGATCGGCCGGTTACTGTTCACCACTCTCAGCATGATCGCCGAGTTTGAGGCCGACCTTGCCCGCGCCCGGACTCGGGAGGGCATGGCCGTCGCCCGGGCCAAGGGCCGACTGCGGGGCAAGCAGCCCAAGCTCAGTCCGCGGCAGGAGGCGCACCTCGTCGAGCTCTACCGCGCCGGAGGACACACCATTGGCGAACTCGAGGAGCTGTTCCCGGTCACGCGCTCGACGATCTACCGGGCCGTCGCGCGCGCTGGCGGTCGTACAGCGCCGCCCCGACATCGAGACGGCGCGGGAGCGTGACGTGATCGAGGAGATGCTCGTCGCGGTCAACCCTGACGCGGACTCAAGGCTCGGCTACCTGCTGCGCTTACCGCTGGGCGGCGGGATGGTGTTCCGCACCTCCGGTACCTGGCCGCGCACGAAGGCGTTGTACTGCTACCCGGTCACCACCGACGAGTGGCCAGCCGACCCCGACATCGTCGAACGCGCGCCGATTCGCTCCTGCATCCGCCGCGGCGCAGCGATCGACCTGATCCTCGACCGTGGTCGCGAGAATCGCTCCCAGCTGGTGTTTACCACCGCACGCGGCCGCGACGCGGTGTTCTGGCAGTCACCGCGCACCCGCAAGCAAGCGCGCCCGAACGTCACCACCCCGACGGCCCGCGCGGCTGGCATCGCCGAGCTGCAGATCCTTGTTGACACCCGCGAGCAGTACGCCTACCGTTTCTCCACCCAGCAGGCCACCACCGTCAAACGCGCTCTGCCGTGTGGCGATTACGGCATCACCGTCGACGGCCGGCTGGTCGCCGCCGTGGAGCGCAAGTCGGTCACGGATCTCGTATCCAGCCTGATCAACGGCAAGCTGCGCTACGCCCTCGGCGACCTCGCGACCCTGCCCCGCGCAGCTGTGGTCGTCGAAGACCGCTACTCGCAGATCTTCAAACTCGACTGGGTCCGACCTGCAGTCGTCGCCGACGGGCTCGCCGAGCTACAGATCCGTTGGCCCAGCGTCCCGATCGTCTTCAACGAGACCCGCCAGCTCGCCGAGGAATGGACCTTCCGCTACCTCGCGGCCGCACACGCCTGGGCCGAGACCGAACACGCCATCGTTGATCGCGTCGGCATTCCAGTCGAGGCCACCGAAACCGCGACCGCGCCCGCGGCCGCATCAGCGCCGACGGCCGAGGTGCGCGCATGGGCACGCTCGGCCGGCCTGGCCGTGCCAGACCGCGGCCGCCTACACCCCGACATCTGGCAAGCCTGGCGCGACGCGCATTCGTAAAGGTGGGCCGCACAAGCAAGATCGCGAAAACACCCAGATTCGTTCCATTGCTAAGCCGACCCCATGGCCGGCTTCGCCGCCTTCATGTTTACCCTGGCGACGGCGCTGACCGTTTACGGTTTCCGGCGCGGTCTGAAGTTCTCGCTGACCTGGTGGAGCTTCACCTTCCCGATCGGCACCTGTGTGACGGGCGCGAGTGCGCTGGGCGTCGCAGCTGACGTCTCAGGCGTCAAATCGCTTGGCGTCGCACTGTTCGTCGTGCTTGTGCTGGCCTGGGCCATCGTCGCCGCCCACACCCTGCGCGGGTCGTCGTCGGGTCACCTGTTCCGGTCGGCTGCCCCAGCCCGGCGCCTGGTCGCGATGCCCGCCACTGCGTGACCCGGCCGCGCGGTCGGGGTGCGCGGAATGACCGAAATGCACGGTCGGGTAGCAAGCGGCTCAGCTCGTCAGCACCCCGACGAGCAACTCGACCTGGGTGTTGAACAACGCCGCGGGCCTGCTGAAGGTATCGGCGCCGTAACCCTCGAACACCTCTAGGCTGATCGCGCCGATTATGGAGGCCCAGACCAACGAGCACTTTGCCAGCACGGTGTCATCTCCGGGAAAGCCGAACCCGTGCCGAATCACGTCGAAATCGGGCGACGGGTGTTGACCGGCGGGGTCGGAGGTGCGCACGTCCCCGGCGACCACACCGTCGTGGACGGTGGCCAGCAGCGCACCCATGACTCGGGTGCCCGGACCGGTGGTCCGCTGGGCGGGCGCGTGATAGCCGGGCACCGGGCTGCCGTACAGCAGCGCCCAGCGTGCCGGATGATCGACCGCCCATCGGCGCATCGCGTGCGCCATCGCCAGCAGGTCGTCACGCCAGCTGCCGCCTTGGTGGGCGTCGCGGGTGCGGTCGACGGCGTCGGCAAGCTCGGTGTAGGCGTCGACCAGCAGCAAGGTCAGCAATTCGTCGCGACTGGACACGTACCGGTAAACGGCGGACGAAACCATGCCGAGGTCGCGCGCGATGGCCCGCAGTGACAGCCCGGCAGCGCCATAGGTCACCAGCTGGCGGCGGCCCAGCTCGACGATCTGCGCCTCCGTGCGTTGCCGCGCGTCCTGGCGTTTGCCCACGTCACCAGTGTGACATAAAACGAGATCACTGCTCTTGATTTTTGGCGGTAACCATGCCATCCTCTCTTCAGAGAGCACCGCTCTCGGATAGCCACTCATGTTGGCGGAAACGGCGAAAGGACAGCTATGGCAGACCGCTATGACCAGCCGAATATGGCAGCTCGGGCCCTCAACGAAATGGTCCGCGGGCTAGCCGAGCTTGGCATCAGCCTCGGTGGCACCAAGGCGTTGCGGGTGGCCGGTCGCAAGACCGGGAAGCGGCGCGGAGTCGTCATCAACCTGCTCACGGTCGACGGCACCGACTATCTGGTGTCGCCCCGCGGCAACACGCAATGGGCGCGCAACGCCCGCGCGGCCGGCGCCGTCGAGCTGGGCGCGCGCTGGCGTACCAATCCGATCCGCATAGCCGAGGTCGACGACGACGCGAAGCCGCGGCTACTGAAGGCGTATCTCGACCGATGGTTCTGGCAGGTTAAGGGACACGTCGCCGGGTTGACGCCGCAGTCCGGAGACGCGCAGCTGCGCTCCGCGTCGCCGTCGATCCCCGTCTTCGAGGTGCTGCACTAACCCCTGGCGGCTGCGGCACGGTCGGCGCGAATCAGTTCCGCCCACTCCGCCCGGCGGTAGCCGCTGCAGCTAGACGAGCTCGGCGACGCGCATGCGGGCCTCGGCCTTCTGTTCGTAATACTTCGCGCGCTCGTCGACGGCGGCGAGGAACTGCGCGAGGTCCCACGCGGTTTAACCGGTGTCGGCCCTGCAGAGCGAATATTCGCTGTGGTGGCGAAAGCCCGAGCAGAGCGTCCTGCCGGCAGACGCAGGCCTCTGAGCCGATCGAGGCCACCTTGCGGCAGCCGGCCGCCGGTGGGCTGAGCTCGATGGTCGTCGTAGCGCACTACGCCAGCGCCGTGCTCAACAACGGCCTCGGTCGCCACGCCGCCGCCCGCGACGCCGCATGGCGGATCTTCACGCTCGATCAACTCGGCGGCGGACCGTTTGTCTTGCCCGAGCTGGCCGAGGCGGCGTCGCGGACCGGTGACACGCCCCTTGTCGAGGCGGCACTGGAGTGGCTCTCCGAACGTGCGCGGGTAACGCCGACCGACTGGGCGCTCGGGATCCAGGCCCGGGTGCGCGCCCTGCTCAGTGAGGGCGACGCCGCCGAACGCTGCTACCGCGAGTCGATTGCGCACCTCGAGCGTACCCGCGCCCGGGCCGACCTCGCCCGTGGTCATCTGCTGTACGGCGAATGGCTACGACGCGAGCGTCGCCGCACTGATGCGCGCGCGCAGCTGCGCATCGCCCACGGCATGCTCGACACGATGGGCATCGAGGCGTTCGCCGAGCGGGCCCGCCGCGAGCTGGCGGCCACTGGCGAGACCGCCCGCAAACGCACCGTCGAGACCACCCTGGATCTGACCGCCCAAGAGGCCCACATCGCGGAGCTGGCCCGCCGCGGACTCTCCAACCCGGAGATCGGCGCCCGGCTCTTCATCAGTCCGCGCACAGTCAAGTACCACCTGCGCAAGGTCTTCATGAAACTCGACATCACCTCGCGCAACCAGCTTGACCGCGTCCTGCCCAGCGACCCGAGCACCCTCGCGCCGCTCTAGCCGCGCGCGGCCGTCCCACGACTGACCCTTCGCACTGTCCACAGGCGGATACGAGCGCGCGCCAAGCGAATGACACTTGGTGCAGAAGAAGTCGCCCGAAAACCACCAACCCTGAGGCGATTCGAAGGAGAAGTGATGCTGCCCAAGGAAGCCGAAGTCGTTGTTGTGGGTGGCGGCCCGACGGGCCTGGTGCTGACCTCGGCGCTGCGCCAGGCAGGTCATGATGTTCTGACCCTGGACAGGCAGGCGGAAGGCGCCAACGATTCTCGGGCCGCAGCGATCCACGCGAAAACTCTGGAAGTCCTGCGGGAGTTGAACGTCACCGATCGGCTCGTCGGCGAGGGGGTCATCGTGCCGACGTTCACCTTTCGCGATCGCGACCGGATCTTGACTCGGTTGGACTTCTCGTCGCTGCCGACCCAATACCCGTTCGTATTGACCCTGCAGCAGTACCGGACCGAGAAGATCCTCACCGAGCGGATGCGCGCTCTGGGGGGCGAGGTGATGCGCCCCTATAGCGTCACCGGTGTCTCGATCGACGGCGACGGCGCTGACGTCGACGTCGAGGGTCCCGATGGGCGCGAAGTCGTTCGCGCGCGCTACGTCGTCGGCGCCGACGGCGTCGGCTCGGTGGTGCGTCAGAGTGCGAAGATCGACTACGCCGGGGGGACCTACGACCAGTCCTTCACTCTGGCCGACGCGCGGGTGGAGTGGCCGCTGCCCTTCGAGGAGGTGCAGAACTTCTTCTCACCCGCCGGCATCGTCGTCAGCGGACCGTTGCCCGACAACCAGCGGCGGGTGCTCGCGACGGTCGACAAACCCCCCGAGGTCATCGACGTCGACTTCGTTCAGCACATCCTCGATGAACGAGGTCCCACCGGAGCGCGGGTGAAAGAGCTGACCTGGTCATCGCAATTCCATGTCCATCACCGCATCGCCAGCACCTTCCGCGAAGGGCCGGTGTTTCTGGCCGGCGACGCCGCCCATGTCCACAGTCCCGCCGGGGGCCAGGGCATGAACCTGGGCATTCAGGACGCGGCCGATCTGGCGCACACCTTGTCCGCGTCGCTAAAGGGTGCCAAATACGCCGATCTCGACGGCTACGAACGGCGCCGCCGGCCGATAGCGCGCGCCACCGTCGCGTTCACCAATTTCATGACCCGTGCCTCGATCATCGACAACCGGCCGGGCCAACTCGTCCGCAACGCTGTGTTCGCCCTCATCGGAGTCCTACCACCGGCACGTAAACAGATGGCCCTGCACATGTCCGAACTCGCCTGAAACGGAACAACAATGGCTGCTCCGCGGCTCAACGGCCTACACCACATCAAACTGCCGGTCAGCGACCTGGACACCAGCCTCACCTGGTATGGGCAGGTGTTCGGCGCCGAGCACCTGACCCGGTTCGATCACTACGACGAGTCCGGCGTCCGCTACGCGGTGATCCTGCAGCTGCCCGGCGTCGACATCCCGATCGAGCTGCGATGGGCGCCCGACGCCGCCGTCGCCACCGTCGGCTACGACCCGGTGCACTTTATCGCCGGCGGCGCCGATGAGCTCCAGGCATGGACCGCACATCTCGACACCCTGGGCGTCGAGCACTCACCGATCATCACCGCCCTCGCCGGTCAGTTGCTGATACTTCGCGATCCCGACCAGACATATCTGCATCTGCTCACCGTGCCCGAAGGCGGGGTCCTGGCAATCGAGATGAACCGCGACGCCGCCGAACCCGAGGGTCCGTGGATCATGCCCGACCTCATGCGACATCCGTGAGGCAACACACCTATATCACCAGTGAACCGACGGCGGAAGGACCCCCAATGTCCGTGGCGGACGTAAACCAACACGTCCGTGGCGGACGTAAACCAACACTCGAGCACGCAGGGTGAGCCGGGTGGGCTGATGGCGTACCACCCTCAAGGCACTGGTCCACTAGCAGTTCGGTGACGGCATCATCAGCGCGATCAACTTCAAGCTCGACGTGAAGAAGGTCGCCGACCCCGAGGGCGGCGAACGCGCCGTGATCACCCTCGACGGCAAATTCTTGCCCGTCAGGCCCTTCTGACGAAACCGATCCCACCCCATGGGTCGGGAGGCAAACACAGGACACAGTCCACCGGAGAAAGTTGGTTCATCATGACCGAAAGTCGACCCCCACTACCGCCGTTCACTCTTGAGACGGCGATCCAGAAGGTACAAGCCGCCGAGGATGCGTGGAACACTTGCGACCCCGACCGGGTCGCGCAGGCATACACCGTCGACTCGCACTGGCGAAACCGCGACGTACATATTGTGGGCCGGGACCAGATCGTGGCCCTCCTGACCCGCAAATGGCAGCGTGAACTGGACTACGCGCTGCGCAAAAGCCTGTGGAGCTTCCACGACAACCGCATCGCCGTCCGATACCAATACGAGTGCCACGACGTATCCGGCCAGTGGTATCGCAGCTACGGCAACGAGCAGTGGGAATTCACCGAGTCCGGGCTGATGTTGCGCCGAGAAGCCAGCATCAACGACGTCGCCATCGATGAATCCGAGCGGCGCTACTTCGGTCCACGTCCGAAGTCCGAGTACGGGCAGGACATCCCGCTGTGGTGAGCACCTCGTCGGACTTCTGTGATACGCGTCATTATTCAATGATGATGAACAACATCATTAGGAGGAAGCGATGCGCGCGTTGACCTATCGCTCTCCGGGAGAGCCCACCCGTGTGCTCTCGCTAGCGAATGTCCCTGACCCACAAGAGGCCGTCGGCAGCGACGTTGTCGTCAACGTGCCGGCCCGGCCAGTGCATCCGGGTGATCTGCAAGGAATCCGGCTCAACCCTGTGGCCGGGGCCACTGTTCCGGGGCTGGAGGGGGCGGGACTGGTGGACTCGGCCGGGCCGGAGTCGAGCTTCGTGCCTGGGCAGCGGGTGGCGTTCTTTCCAACCCCCGGACGGGCTCCTACATGTGCGGGCCGACGGGAACAAACACACGGCCTCCCTCGTTGGCATGATCGATCACTTGAGTGAACTACGCTCAACTATGAGTTTGACTGACGGGCTCCGCCAGAGCAGACTTGAGCCTAATTCGCTCACCACAGGACACATGTAATAAACACTCAGGAGGAATCACCATGGCTCGTGCGGTCGGAATCGACCTCGGGACCACCAACTCCGTCGTCGCGGTTCTGGAAGGTGGCGACCCTGTCGTTGTCGCCAACTCCGAGGGCTCCCGCACCACGCCGTCCGTTGTCGCGTTCGCGCGCAACGGCGAGGTGCTCGTCGGCCAGCCCGCCAAGAACCAGGCGGTGACCAACGTCGACCGGACCGTTCGATCTGTCAAGCGCCATATGGGCACCGACTGGTCGATCGAGGTCGACGGCAAGAAATACACCGCGCCGGAGATCAGCGCGCGCATCTTGATGAAGCTGAAGCGCGACGCCGAGAGCTACCTGGGCGAGGACATCACCGACGCGGTGATCACCACGCCCGCGTACTTCAACGACGCGCAGCGCCAGGCCACCAAGGATGCCGGCCAGATCGCCGGGCTCAACGTCCTGCGCATCATCAACGAGCCGACCGCCGCGGCGCTGGCCTACGGCCTGGACAAGGCCGACAAGGAACAGACCATTCTGGTGTTCGACCTCGGTGGTGGCACCTTCGACGTCTCGCTTCTGGAGATGGGCGAGGGAGTCGTCGAGGTGCGGGCCACCTCGGGCGACAACCACCTCGGCGGTGACGACTGGGATCAGCGCATCGTCGACTGGCTTGTCGACAAGTTCAGGGGGACCAGCGGCATCGACCTGACCAAGGACAAGATGGCGATGCAGCGGCTGCGTGAGGCGGCCGAGAAGGCCAAGATCGAGCTGTCCAGCTCGCAGGGCACCTCGATCAACCTGCCGTACATCACCGTCGACGCCGACAAGAACCCGCTGTTCCTCGACGAGCAGCTGACGCGCGCCGAGTTCCAACGGATCACGCAGGATCTGCTGGACCGCACCCGCAAGCCGTTCCAGTCGGTGATCGCCGACACCGGCATCTCGGTGTCCGACATCGACCACGTGGTGCTCGTCGGCGGCTCGACCCGGATGCCCGCGGTGACCGACCTGGTCAAGGAGCTCACCGGAGGCAAGGAGCCCAACAAGGGCGTCAACCCCGACGAAGTCGTGGCAGTCGGCGCGGCCCTGCAGGCCGGCGTGCTCAAGGGCGAGGTGAAAGACGTTCTGCTGCTTGATGTCACGCCACTATCGCTGGGCATCGAGACCAAGGGCGGCGTGATGACCAAGCTCATCGAGCGCAACACCACGATCCCGACCAAGCGGTCGGAGACCTTCACCACGGCCGACGACAACCAGCCGTCCGTGCAGATCCAGGTCTACCAGGGCGAGCGTGAGATGGCCTCGGCCAACAAACTGCTCGGCAGCTTCGAGCTGACCGGCATCCCGCCGGCCCCGCGCGGCGTCCCCCAGATCGAGGTCACCTTCGA